>NFZD01017413.1_pt1 | contig 15326 bp, 20 predicted proteins | sample 1095381 | NCBI WGS metagenome assembly NFZD01 (sample SAMN03609891, study PRJNA323583) | gut metagenome | isolation source: feces | host: Rattus norvegicus | place: Denmark: Riget | collected 2013 | reverse complement strand
GGCCCACTGAGGATTAAACGCTGTCTGCCACTTACCATCTTTAATATCCTGTTTTGTAATAACAGTAAATGGTGTAGGATGATTGCCATTGGCATCTTTCCAGAAGATAGGATTTGCGATATGAATTGGGTGATGTGAATCCAATGTCGCAGCAATGTAATGAATACTCTTAGCATTGCTACGGATAAAATCACTAACTCGCTTTGCATCGTCCTCTGCACCAGGAACACTCAAAGCACCATTTGACAAAACAAAATCATTTTGCATGTCAATAATAAGCATTGCATTTGTTGTCATAATTTTTTCTTTTTATAAATTGTTAAATTAATATGTTTTTATTTATTATTTTCTAACATTGCCTTATAACGGCTGATAACCTCACTCAACAATTCTGCATCACTAATGCCATCAAACTTGTTAGTTACAATTTTCTTTGCATTCTTACGGTTAGTATTTTTCTTATTCTCCATACTAACCGTAGGTTGTAAATCATTAAACAAATCAAGTTGACGTGCTGATGCGGTCTCTCTGTTTGACTGACTATAAATGGTACGATTATTAGCTTTGTAACCACGTCCCAATTCACTTTGAGTACGAGTAAAACTAATCTCATTCATTTTATCAATCGCCCAATTACGGTCAATAACCGTGTTTTTCAAATCACCAAGTAAATCTTGCTTAACTTTACCGATATGGTAATTAGTAAAATAATAAGCGGCAGGATGATATGTAAAATTACGTAAATCTCTCTGCCATTCAAGACACATCTGCATAAAGCGATTCAGACGGTCTTCAGACGTTCCAATAACTTTCATATTCATTTAATTTAATGAGGTTTAATTATTTTGATAATGCAAAGATACTATAAAAAATTGATAATAGCACATCTTTTTCAGTTAAAAAATGTAAAAGTTGAATGATTTTAAGATACTTTAACAACTTGTACTATACAGCCTTGCCCACACGTAACCTTTATAATATATTTTCCATCGATAATTCTACGATGATGAGAGAATGGGTTATCATCTTCATCAGGTAAGTTTTCCCATCATTCTAATTTTTTTATTTGACATTGCAAAGGTAATAATAAAAAACGGAATCTCCAAAGAAATTCCGTTAAAAAATATTAATTTGTTATTAATATTATCTTTGTATTTCTTGCCAATTGGCATCATATATTTTCCCTGTACTTTTATCAAGAATATATGAAATTGGAGTATGAGTAAATGTATTGACCACAATCGCAGGTCCACCTTGCCAATACTGTGCAACATATTTATATGTTTTCAACGCATTCATAAGTGAACCAAATCTTTCCATATCATTCTCAAAATCATAAACGTCACTCTGATTTACAAGACAATAATAAGTATATGTGCTAACATTAGATGGATCACGACCTATTTCCTTACTACCCCAAAAAATAAATGCCGACATCTGAGTTATTAGAGTAACCGTTTGGATTACCTTTCTTGATAAATCCATCAGTAATCTTATAATTACTGTTGTGTGTTAGGAGAACATTATCGCCTTGCCTATTAAGCAATGACATAAATCTCTCATGTTTCTGCTTCTGTTCATCAGTCTTTTTACGTCCAAGGAACACTTCACCATAATATGTGTCACGGAATTCTGGATATATTTCAAGATATTGTTTCTTATATGATGGGATAGTTATCTCAGTACCAGTACCATCATTTTTAGAATTATAACCAGTGGCTCTATATGCAAAAGTACTAAAATCGTCTGTTTTAGGATAATTAGGGTCAACCATCAAATAAGCATCGCCGCCAGAACCTAAAGGCGATCCGTCTTTTATAACCCCAATATTTGTCCATCCAGTCATATCAGTATCCCACATACCCTCATTCAAACGATAAGTTTTCTTATGGGTCTCATCATATTTATTAATGAAATCAAGTTTCTTTTTAACCGATTCTAATACATTATTATCAATAGTGTCTATTCCCATACCATTACCTCTCCTTTTCTTCTCATTCTTTCCGATAACTGGCAAGGCATTGGATTTACATAACACTCATCAAACGAAATATCGTATGTGTAACGTTTACCTATTGAATCTACATCTTTTAAATGTTCATTATAGTATTTCTCGAAACCTTCTTTTGATACGGGAATATTATTTTTATGACAATATGATTTATACTGACCCATCAATTTGCTACGTATCTCATCATCTACTGCATTTTTATTCTTGAAAGAGGTGAAAAATTCTTGATTTGGATCATTCTTCCAAGATTTATCGCTTTCTCTACTATTAACCTTGGACCCCCCCCCATTAACATATATAGGGGCTTTACCCGGAGCTTTGATAAGCACACTGTCCTGATTATATTTCTTGCACAATTCAATAGCAAATCTTTCAAGTTCCTCGAAATCTCTTGGTTGTCCATCAGTACCATAATTAAAAACAACAAATGACGGTTCATAATCATCTTCAACACCATCAGTTCCACGATAACCGCCATAAGTAGGGAGGTAGGAATAACCACTTTTCTTCAAATCATCTATAAGTAGTTTAGTCTGAGCATCATTTTCCTCTTGTGAGGCATCACTACGATTAGCACTAATGTTAATCATACCATTATCACCATGTTTCTTTAACACACGGTCAAGAGTAACCTCATCAATTCTTACAGGTTTATTATGGTTACTGTCAATACCATAGAAACGCTTCATTACGTCTTCATTGACAGAAGAAGCTTTTTGATGTAGTTTTCTAAATTCCTCTTTACGGTTTTTACGTTCCTCTTCAATACTGAGTTTAGACTCATTAATCATCTTAACATCCGGATTAAGTTTCTCCATCCATTCGTTAACATTATCGATCCACAATTTATTACTCATATTTTAAAAATTGTTTTTAATAATAAATAGTTATAGCTGGGGGATTAATAATATAGCCCCAGCTATGATTTTTTACAGTCCAAATTCTTTCTTCAACAAGTCAACACTATCAAGTTTTTCCCAAGTGAATAATTCCACTTCTATCTCCTTGGTCTCGTGATAACGACTTGTAAATTTCTTAGTAATTATCTCATTTTTTCTACCCATGTGACCATATGCAGCGGTTTCAAAGAACATCGGTTGACGGAGCTTCAACTTTCTCTCAATTGCCTTTGGACGAAGGTCAAACAGTTCCTTGATCTTCTCCGCAATTTCTCCATCATCGTATTTTACATGAGATTTACCATATGTATTCACATATACACTTGTAGGCTCTGCTTTGCCGATTGCATAAGAAATCTGAACAAGAACCTCATCTGAAATACCGGCAGCAACCATATTTTTGGCAATATAACGTCCCATATATGCGGCAGACCGGTCAACTTTAGAACTATCCTTGCTAGAAAAACACCCTCCTCCATGAGCACCACGGCCACCATATGTGTCAACAATAATCTTACGTCCTGTTAAACCAGTATCACCGTGAGGACCACCAATTACAAATTTACCAGTAGGATTCACTAACAACTTGAAATCACCATGAAGTTTTTCCGCAATAGAATCCTTTTGGATTTCACTATACATTCTTCCAAATACATAATTACGAATATCGTGTTCAATAATTCTCTGCATATATTCATCAGAATCTGCAAATTCATCATGTTGGACAGAGACAACAATGTTGTCAATTCTCAAAGGGATTCCGTCTTCACTATATTCAACTGTAACTTGTGATTTAGAATCAGGACGAAGATAAGTCATTACCTTTCCTTCTTTACGAATATCGTCAATGGTTTTTACAATCATATTTGCCAAATAAGCTGTCAAAGGCATATAAGTTTCAGTTTCGTTAACTGCATATCCAAACATAATACCTTGGTCACCTGCACCTTGATTTTCTTCATCACCATTATCTACACCCTGTGCAATATCATTGCTTTGCTCATGGATTGCATTAAGTACACCGCAAGAATTACCATCAAACTGATACTCTGATTTCGTATAGCCAATTTTATTAATGGTATCACGTGCAACTTGCTGCAAATCGACATATTCATTGCTACGTACTTCACCCGCAATTACGACTTGTCCTGTCGTAACCATAGTCTCACACGCAACTCTTGCATTTTCGTCATATGCAAGAAATTGATCAACAATAGCATCACTGATTTGGTCTGCCACTTTGTCAGGATGTCCCTGACCTACACTTTCACTTGTAAAAAAGTAATTCATCTTATTTTTAATTAATTTAAAAATTATACAATCAATGTGGCATAATTCCAATTAATTATTTAGGAATTTTAGCGTTTTTTAAAGGAAACGCAAGCACCACAAATCAAACCTTTTGCAAAGATACTATAAATATATCAGAATAGCAAATTTTTAATGTTAAAATATATTAATAATCGATAGCTTTAACCATCGTTCTCTCATCTATCTGCCATAGATAACAATCATGGTCTTTAATCTTTTCACGTTCATCCGAAGAATTGAAAATAATCAAAAGTATTCAGCATACCTTTATTACATTCACCACCTTGTTTAACAAGGTTTCTCCGAAACGATAACAATACTTCTTTAACCTTCTCACGTTTAAGTTTCTTTGGTTCAAAAGCACCATTATCCAATTGTTTTAAGAGCGATTCTCGTAACACGGTTACGAGCACTCTATTCCTTATATTCTTTGCAGCATTGAAATCTGCATTGTCCTTATGCCCACATTCAACACATTACGAAATATGACATTTCCAATTTCCATACATTCTGGATGCGATTTCCATGTATAAATTTCACCATCAAAAACACATGTATCTTTATAGTAAGATGCACCTTTTTCTATTGTGCCACCACAATAATTACAACGATGTTCTTTTATAGATTTTTTAATATAAGAACCATCAATAACACTCACCATATATTAATTACAATAAATTTCAACATCTAAATCTTTACAAGGCTCTAAATATTTTATCATAATGGGTAATACTATCTCTTTACTGAGACCACCATGTACTATTTTTACCGACATAGGAAATTACTTATTGACAGGTATCCCTAACGAGTAAGTACAAACATCAAACTCCTTCTCATCACCCATATGCTTACCAATGTCATCAGATACCTTTATACACTTCTGCCATTCTTCACGGGAAGTCATACGACATCTACTGAGTTTCATCACAATATTTGCCGGTTTATAATCCTCAATTCCTGTATCGCAAGTCAAATTGGTTCCAATACCAGCAGAAACTTGAATCTGTCCCTTAAAATATCTTGCAATTCTCTCATACTTAGGAAAATCAAGGGCATTACTGAAAATGATGCGTTTAGTGGTAGGGTCAATTCCGTGCTCACGATAACGGTCAATTACCATATTGCCAATCTCAATCTCGTCACCGGAATCCTGACGTACACCATCAAACAACTTAGCCAACTCCATTGAGAACTCTTTCAAGAATACCTTTGTCGTATAGGTGTCCATAAGAGCAATTCCAAGATTACCACGATATACATTCTGCCAAGCCTCAAGCATACGCTGATTTGCCTTCTTATAACCACCAGTAGCGGCATGGAACATACACCACTCATGAGGGAATGTACCTTGACACTTCATATTATAACGGTATGCAAAATATACATTTGACGTACCCGTACAGTAAATAGGACACTTCTCCTTCAGCTCACGTACAATATCCTCATGTGCTGATGCTGAATAACGTCTACGTGTACCGAACTCAGAGAAATACAACTGATGCTCATTTGCGAAATTAATCTTATTACGCAGAATTTCCAACATATTCTCACGGTTGGCATTGAAACCAAAGAACTTATTGCGCAGCTCACTTACAATAGCGAGAATAGGTACTTCATACAAAGTAACCTTATACATCTTATCGGTAACATCAATGTGGAGATGCTTCTCATCGTCAAGAGACACATTTATCTTGGATGGCTCAAAACGGAAATAACCATACAACCACTCCCAATAAGACATTGGAATGTAACGGATAGAACCTTTTCTCAACCAGTTAAACTCTCCATCAGTCATCTTGAGCATACCGAGTTTTTGAAGCTCCATATTTAACTGCTCAACAAATTCATCCGAATAGACGATCTTGTTACGGTCATTAAATGTAAATGTTCCCTCTGCCTCAGGATAAAGTTTCTGATAAGCGTAAGAAGTTGTAAACTTGTACAAATCTGTGTCAAGAATGCTTAAAATCATAATTTTTATTTTTAATTGTTAACTTTTTTATAATTTGTTATAAACACCTCATCGGTATTACTTATTTTGTCCTTTGCATGATAGCTGCAATTTGAATAACTATGATTCAAATGATGTACGATATAATCATTTTTATCTATCCACTCACTCAATATGTCATTCCTTTTGCCTTTATTCTCAAGTACATTGGACAAACCGAAATAAATTCCTTTCTCATTCAATGTATCGAGTAAATCCAATAAATCTTTTTCATCTTTGCTATTCCACCCATTCTTCTCATTATATGAAGCGCATGTGATAAGGTATGGAGGGTCGCAATAGACATAATCATTTGGCTTTAAATTGTTTATTTTTAGTTTTCTGAAATCAACCGATCCGAAATGCACTTTTTTAATCGCTTCATAGAAATTAATTAAGTTAGTTTTAATACTATTGTTATAACAACTACGGTTTTTACCAAACGGCATATTAAACTCACCTTTTGAATTGAATCGAATTTGATGGTTAAATGAGTAACAAATCAAAATGAATAAGTCCATTGGATTTTTGCACTCATTTTTATTATATTGTTCTCTAAATAGATTATACCCATCAGCGTTTTCAATTGTCAGATTATATTCTTTTATCTGCTGTTCTATATAATTCAATATTTCATCAATTGTAGACTTTTGAAAGGCTTCATATATGCCAATAACATTATTATCCACATCGTTCGCATACAATTCATAATTTTCAATGTTAGCGATTACATTCGCCCCACCGGTAAATAAGTCTATAAATAACGGTTTCTTGTCTATTTCAGATATTGGGAGGGGGGGTAAAAGTGGAATTAACTGAGGTAGAAGCTTGTGCTTTCCGCCTGTATAATTCAATGGTGATTTAATAAAACTATTTTTCATACTTTATATTCTTGTTTTTCTTAATTGCAATACAAAGGTACAAATAAAAAACGAGACCTCCAAAGAAATCTCGTTAATTTGTGTTAAAAGTATTTTATTACTTTTTGAAGAAACTCTCAATTCTCTTATAATATTCTTGATACTTCTGTGAGCCAATAATATTTCTATCACGCTTACCATCAAACTTAATGTCAATAACATCACCAAATGTATGAGTTTTAGCATCAAGAAGATAAACTCTCTGTGAGAGATATATTGCCTCATTAATATCATGAGTAATCATGATGAATGTACGATCAATCTTATTGTCGTAGAACAGTTTCAGAAGAATATCCTGCATTGTTGCCTTAGAAGCAGTATCAAGACCTGAACTGTATTCATCAAGTATCATAATCTGAGAATCAGCGACAAGGTTACGAGCCAAAGATACACGTTGTAACTGACCGCCAGACAAAGTAGGATATTGTGCCCATTTCTGCTCATGTCCTTCAAGACCTACAAGTTTAAGAACTTCCATTGCTTTTGCCTCTCGTTTCTTTTTATCAATACCTTTCATTTTTAAAGGAAGAGCGACATTTTCGAGAACAGTCATCCATGGGAATGATGAATACTGTTGGAACACCATAGGGGCATAAGTCTTATCATCGTAAGGTTTGCCGTACATTTTTATAGTACCTTCATTAGGTGTCTTAAGCCCCGAAATAAGACGAGACAATTGGGTCTTGCCGCTTCCACTACCACCCATGATGGCAATGAATTGTCCTTCACCCTTAAAATCAGGAATAGAGAAATTCAATTTATTGAACAACTTGAAATCACCAAATTTAAGGGTAATATTTTCAAGGTCAATAACATTCACACTATTCTCCAATTCATATTCACCATCAAATATAGCCTTTGGAACGGCAACGCTTTCCATTATATTTTTTTCAGCCTGATTGATTGCCTCTTTAATCTCATTGTTTGCTTTATTAACCTCTTCTGACGAAATTAGAGCAGTTCCTTCTGTCAATGCTTTTTTCAAAAGCGTTTCGTCATTCTGTTTAGGTGTACCACTATTTGATGGTTGTTTTGAAACGTCCTGCTTTAAAATATTTGAAAATAATCCACTCATTTTATTTTAGTTTTTATAAGGGAACAATTTTTTACTTAACTTAGTGAAAATAAAATCTTGCAAATAACCAATTGCAACAATAAGGAATAGCAATGCAAAAGCCTCTGGCATTCTTGACTGTCGAACCATTGTGTTAATCATAGCTCCGATACCTGTTACAGTGCCATCCTTATAAATCATCTCGGCAATTACAACGTATGTATATGAGATTGCACAAAGGTCAATTACACTGTTTGCCACACCACTTGTTACATATGGAAGATAAACATATCTAAATTTCTGCCAATTTGATGCCCCAAGGGTTTTGATTGTCTGAAGATACACGTTATCCTTATCATTATTAGGATTTTGCAAATCATTTACTTTACCTACGACCGCAGGAATAATGTAAATCATAATAGCGACGGTTAAGAACCATGTTTTCATTCCAAATGTAAGACCGAAAATTGCGATAAATAATCCTGTCAAAGCAGGAAGAGGTATAAATCTGAATGCCGTGATATACTTACCAATAAGAATATTATTAATCGGATAAAGGGCAATGAAAAATCCAATTGGGAATGATAGAATTATTGCATACACATAACACATCAAATTCATTTTCACAGTAAACCATGTGTTTGAAACCAAACCATAGTCGTTAAATAATATACTGAAACTTCCAATTACTTTAAATGGATCAGGAAGTATATTTGTCGGGATGATTTCATACAGTGAAATGAAATGCCACGCAAACAGTATGATAACAAATCCAATAATACTGATTATGACATTATTCATAGTACCAAAATCACTTTCACCACCGAATTTAAAGAGTTTCTTAAACATATTGTAATAAAAATTAGAGGTTAAAAAAATAGGACAGCCACACCATTTGGCTAACTGTCCCATTATTTTTTGTTATGATATAATTTTTACTCGTTAATCAGCTCAAAATCAGTTGTGCGATAGTTCTGATTTGCACCAGTAACACCGTCGGCCTTTGCTTTCTTTGAACCGTTACCGATTACGATGAAACGGTTGCGGTCAAAACCATACTCTTTTGTAAGATAATCGGCTACACTCTGAGCACGTGCCTTTGACAAAGGGATATTCACAGCATCACTACCAGTATCATCAGTATTACCCTCAATTCTGATGCGAGAGCCACTAAATTGCTTTGCAATACTTACAAACTCACGGTCGATAAGACTTTTTGCATTATTATCAAGTACATTACTATTCACAGGATACTCAATTGTAAGCTTTTTAGTTGACATTGCAACAGCAGTCTCAATTTCCTTTGTAGGAGCTGTAAATGTCTTTGCTTTCTCAGCAGTCTGGTCGCCCTTTACAGTCGATGGGTCAGATGCAAGAGTCTCAATTATTGAAGAATCAGAAACCTTGTTCCAAGAAAGAGGTGACTTGCAGAGAGACAAGCCTGAATAGGTACGTGCCATCTTAGAGTAAAGTTCAGAACCCTGTACGCCTGTATATGATGCATTCAAACCAAAGAAATTAGCCTCATCAGCAAGTGTTACATAATGGATGTTCTTTGAACCGTCAATTGCAAACTGCTCATCTGTACCATAGCTCTTTGCAAATGCTTTTGCTGCCTGTGCAACCGCAGTAGGATCGGAATTCATCTTCACATTAGCCATCAGGAGGGCTGAAATCAGTTTTGTAACTTTCTCCTTATTAGCATCAAGATAAGATTGCTTTGCAATAAGCCCGTCACAAATGATTGAACTTGCTTGCTTTGTCGATACGAGCACTTTTGAACCTGCTACAGAAGCTACAATATCTTGATCATCAGGTGAGAATACCACCGCGGCATCACACTGACCGGCCTTAAAAATCTGTGCAGCATCAAGACCACTGCCAACCACCTTAATATTTACCTTATTCGGATCAATGTTAGACTTGGTATTTACCTTATCATAACCGATGCCATTTGTCTCAAGCGTATTAAGCAACAGTGTATGACTTGCAGTTCCCTCAGAACATGCGACTACCTTACCAATCAAATTACCAACTGACGTGATATTCTTGTTCACAACGATAGCATCTGCCCCACGTGACCAGTTAGAAATATTGAAAAATCTTGCATCTGCCATATCAGAACCCTCTGACATTTCAACAGGAAGGGCATCCGCTGTACAATAGATAATATCGATGTCTCCATTCTTAAATGCTGAACGACCTGCTTGGAAGTCATCCTGAACAACAATCTTCAATTTCAAACCATATTCCTTATAGATAATGCTTTCCTCATTAGGATCGAGTCCGCCATTAAGATACATAAATGGAAGGAAACCTGCATAAGTATTTGTTCCAACAGTGATTACATCCTTATCGCCTCCGCCAAATACATTACTAAACACACTCTTTCCGCTGCCACTCTTATTAGTTGATGCAATGTCAGTCGACTGACCCATCCACCAAAGTCCACCAACAATTGCCGCAACTACTAGAACAATACCAAGATGCTTTACCCAACTCTTTACAATAATTTTTGCCATAATTTTTTTGTTTTTTGTTTAATTAATGATAATTTATAATTTGTATTTTACTCTTTCATTTTGACAATGCAAAGGTACAAACTATTTTTCTTATCACCAAATTTTTAATGTTAAAAAGATTTAATTTTTTTCTATTACTTATTCCTTACTAAGAACTTCTGATACCGGCTTAAACTCTTTAATAGAGTAACTTCCACGAACATACCATACACCATTATCAAACAAGTACTGATATTCCTCTCTTACTGAAGGTACTTCATCTGAAAAAGATGGCTGCAAATCCTCATACTTCTCGTCCCTGTCATTCATAGCGACATACTGCTCCACAGTCTTATCGACACTGCTAGCATCACCACCAAGAATAAGATTCAAAATCTTATCATAGTCATTCCAATTATCTATAAGAGATTTACCAAGTCCTTCTGGATAACTATCCCAATGCTGATAGATTTCAGCATATTTACCTTTCAAAGTAATTTCAAAGCACTTTTTATTATACTTTTCTATCGCTTTCTCATTATCAGTTAAAATCATAGGATTAACCTTTACTTTCTTGCCAAGGTCTTCATCCTTAATTTCTAATACGATTGTTCCTCTTGTTGCCATAATTTAATTTTATTTTATTGTTTCGGTATTTGACATAACATCTATATAAAGATGTACACTTGTCGCTTCTACCTTTTCTAAATCTATATTTCTCTTTCCATCAGAGTCACCACAGTCTGATGTACTCCAAGATACACTAGTGTTGATATCTTTTTCTTCACCATCATGTATCAGTGATACATCAGCCAATGGATTGAAATCTGATAAGATTTTTATTAATGTATTTACTTTCATTTTAATTAAAAGTATTTACGTTGTACCTTAACCAACTCACCATTATCTTCCGAATCTTTCACCTCAATAGCTACCTGATTCTCATAAGAACGGGTATCTACACCAGCAAATTGACCCATGTCGAATGCAGCTTTATTATTTTCAATAGCTTTAACTTTATAGCTATCGGCATTACTTCCAGAGAACAAACCATCAATACCTTCATTCTCATATTTACGCAGAAGTTCAGCCGCCTTTTCAGAGGTAACGCCATCCTCAACACTAATCTGTGAAAGCAAACCACCGGTTTCGTCAATAACATTAGACATTTCACCAAGTCGCATCGAGATATCATATGCCATGAAGTCCATTGCATGTGTGAAGTCTTCCAGATCATCAGGATTACCTTTAAGTATAGACATAATTGATGAGAATGCCTTATGCTGTGCCTTGATTGACTCATATTCCTCCTTACGGTCATTTACCTCATTCTCAGTATCTACTACTACCAAATCGGCACGTTCCTTTAACTGCTTGAGAATTTCCATCCACTTTTTAGAATCTTCAAGACGTTTTGTTTGTCTCTCAACTGCACCCTGCAAACGTACCACCTGTCGTTCTGTAATTTTAGCACGATCCATCATGTTACGCTGCTCATATTGCTTCAGCATTCCAAGTTGCTTCTCCAACTCACTCTTCTTGTCATCAACACGTCTCTGGTTCTGTGTGATAAGTCCCTTAATGTTACCCATCTGCTTCTCAATCACCATGATTTTCTCTTTCATCTCTTTAACCTTTGCCTCCACAATAGCAATTGGGTCAATTTCAATGATAAGACCTGTGATTTTACGCATAATAAGGAAATATACCATCGAAACCGTCTTACGAAAACGTTTGTCAGATATAAGAAATGCAATACCCGCCAGTACCGCAACCAACATTCCAAGAGTTAAAATGTTGGTGGTCATTGTAATCAAGAATGGCAAAATCTTATACAAAAGAATTGCACCACCTGCCACAGCACCACCTGCCACAATCAATCCAAGTGTTCCACCTGGTTTTTCCCAAGGAGAAATTTTCTGTTGGGAATTTGTTGTCATCAAATCATTCATTTTGAAAGATAATAAATTTTACTATTTCTATTGTTAATTTGTTTTTTAATCTTGCAGAATTGTATCAAGTTTTGCCTTGTCATCAGTCAGCTTCTTAATGAAGACATCGAAAGTGTAATTGAAATTAGCCTTATTTATATTACACTCGTTCTGAGCATTGGCAATCGCACTTTTTTGGTCAGCGACAAACTTGATTTTCTCTTGAAGTCTTTTCTGAAGCTCGACTATCTCTTCCTGTGCGGCATTTACTGCATTCTGAGGTTTCTCGACATTCTCAATCCATTTCTCCTGCAACTGTGCAAGACCATTTTTTCTTTCACCTTCAAGAATATTGACATATGTATCAATACTTCCAAGAACAACTTGACGATTCAACTGAGGAGCGGTAGCTTTCATACTAATGTAAGCTGCCATTAATCTTGCATTCTCATCGGGAATTGCCGACTTCATTGTATCATTCTGCGCAGCCTTGGTAAGCTCTACGTAATCGGGACCTGGAATATTACTTTCCTCAATTACATCACATAGCTGTTCAAATAACTGTGCATTGAGTTGTCCCTGAAGAGTGTTGTTCTCTTTTGCGACATTAACCAATACAGGACTTAATACCTTTGGTTGTGCAACATTAGTTGCCAATGGTGCAATTTCCTTTTGCACGTTCGCATCAGCAACATTTTCGTCTTGCTGTACTTCGACAAATGCACTTGCAATTGTTTTAAAAAAATTCTTTGCCATAATATATAAACTTTATTTCTAAATTCAATGCAAAATTACAACTTTTATTTTAAATCTCCAAATAAAATACATTAAAAAATGTTATAAAACTCATTTTTGTTTTTCTTTTTATTTGTTTTTAATCTGTTGCAAAGGTAATATGTTTATTTCATCCCGCCAAATATTTTATGTTAAACAGTGTTAAAAACTATTTATTATAATAATAAACATATAAAAATAATACAAATGGCAGATTATAAGAACATTATCCCATTTATTAAACGTTTTGAAGGCGGTTATGCAAATCACCCAAATGATAGAGGTGGATGCACTAATATGGGTGTAACTATTGCTACCTATCGGTCATACTATGGACGTTCAAAAACCTGCAATGATTTGAGGAAACTCACTGAAGAACAATGGAGACACATTTTTAAAAGTGGTTTCTGGGATAGAATCAAAGGAGACCAAATTGAATGTCAATCAGTCGCTAACATGATAGTAGACTATGTATGGGCATCTGGTGTATATGGAATAAAATACACACAGCAGATATTAGGTGTATATGCCGATGGTAAAGTCGGAGCTAAAACACTTGCAGCGATAAATAACTATCCTAATCAAAAAGAGTTGTTCGATAAAATCAAACAAAGACGATTAGACCATTTCGCTGCTATTGTAAAAAACAATCCATCACAAAAGGTATTCTATAAAGGATGGTGTAACAGGGTTAATTCTCTAAAATGGATTGGTTAACTAAAAAGGTGGAGTTATATTTCCACCTTTTATTTTTCAATATATTTACTTGGCACATTATCAGTCAACCACACACCATTGTTAGATTTATAGAACTTATATCCATCCTCATACATCTTCTTGAGATTAATTTTCAATACATATGGTTTTCCATGTCTTGAGCCTATTTTTGTAGCAGTTTCCTCATCACTAGACAAATGAACGTATAGTCTATTCCCTTTAACGATTCCGTCTTTAAATATAGACTCTAAAAATCTTGTTGACGTTCCATGATACAGTATATCAGGAGGAACAACTTCTTTCAATTCTACATCGACAGGTATAGAATGCCCTTGTCTTGCTCTTATTTTACTTTTATCGGAATTGAATTCATACCGTTTTTTCTCATTAGTATTTACAATATCATCAAGCATAGATTTGGTATATCCATGAGATTTTACGAGTTCGGATACCTTTCTCCACCCATTCTTATCTATCAAGCCACCATCAAAAGACTCTTTATCATGCCTTAACAGAAAAGCAAGATGCTTACCCTTATTTATTAACTCTTTTTCCTTAGTCATGGCTTTTCAGATATTTCAATATTTTGTCCAGCGTATCATCCTTAACCAATCTTGCGAACAGATTAAGATATTTTCCATCGTAATTGTTAAAACATATTCTAATGTCTGAATCAGATGTATCTTTTAAATCCGGCTCATATCCTGTTACAGATACGACCTTTATCGTCGTATCATTATGTTTAATATTTACCAGTATTTTTTTCGTATAGACTCTACTATGATTATCAAGAATATCCGGCTTACTTGACATCGCACCATTCTTCATAATATAATCATATATTTCATCTATAATCGAATCCCTTTTTGTCTTCATTATTAATTATCTATTTTTAGTCGTTCAAACTACGCACTTCATATATCGTTAGCAATGGATTACCTTTAATTGGTTTAATATAGGTATCATAGAATTTAGCAACCCAGTCCTTATCGGATACCTGATATGTCACTTCATTATAACCATCATCATTAATCACTCCATAGCACCAAAACGAACATGAATGTTTGATGTATTCTTCTTTGTCTTTAAAATTAAGGAAATAACCGACTTTTCCTTGCATATTCAACTGAATGCGCTCTTCTCTCTCATCTTTTGGCTCATCACCATCAACAACGATTTCCCAAGCACGTTTATATATCTCAATCTCAGGTTGGAATA
>NFZD01017389.1_pt1 | contig 15465 bp, 11 predicted proteins | sample 1095381 | NCBI WGS metagenome assembly NFZD01 (sample SAMN03609891, study PRJNA323583) | gut metagenome | isolation source: feces | host: Rattus norvegicus | place: Denmark: Riget | collected 2013 | reverse complement strand
GTGAAATTATATTTGCAAATGTAAAGATAGGAAAAATTGAGCAAACAACAAGTGGAAATACGTTGTTAACGGTTAATGCTGTAAGGGTATTGTCCTATGACGCTTTCTGTGCACTTAATAATGAAGAGAATGCTGTTGTTGGTTTAGGTGATACAAGCGATTACCATGAGCAATTCCGTTGCGCTTCTACTCCTTGGATTGTTTCTGAGTTGAAAGGCGATGCAAAAGATTTGCAAGTTAAGAAACTATTCCGATTCCACACGATAAGTGACGGTTCTAATTCCAATACACAGGTTAAGATTTCTATTGCAAATGTAAACCCCGACGAAGGTACATTCGACGTTTATGTGCGTGATTTCTACGATTCCGACGGAAGTCAGACAATTCTTGAAACATACAAAAACCTTACAATGGTTCCTGGTGACTCTAAATATATTGGATTACAAATAGGTACTCTTGACGGAGCATATGAATTAAAATCCAAGTATGTTATGGTTGAAATTATAGAAAATGACATGACACGTAACTGTGTTCCTGCCGGTTTCTTGGGATATCCTGTGCGTGATTATGATTCTGTTGGATTGGAAGCGCCGTCATTTACATATAATAGAATATACGATGAGGATATAAAAGAAAAACGTCAATATTTCGGTTTGTCCGATTTGACAGGTATAGATGTCGATATGCTTTCATACAAGGGTAAGAATGCATACACTGATGACTATGAACACGGATATACTCATGCTTTCCACTTGGATTCAACCTTGTCGCAAAGTGTTCGCGAAGGACTTGGAAGTGGTTTGACGATTACGGTCGACGGAGAAAGAGGAACAGAGGGTATTATATGGGATGCCGTAAGCGCGAATAACGTTACAGAAGAAGGAATTGCCCCTGTAATAGGAAGCCAGAAACAAATGGATGGAACGATATATGAAGATAAGAAACTTCGTAAATTCACCGTTTGCTTCTATGGAGGTTTCGACGGATGGGACATATACAGGAACTCAAGGACGAACACCGACGAGTTCAAGGCTAACAAATACAAGGGTACCATACAAAACGGATATGGACAAACATTCTCGAAAATACAGGATGGTACCGCACTTGCGCTTAGCGGAAACTGTATAACTTCTGACTACTATGCTTATCTTGCAGGAGCAAACCAATTCGAGGTTCCTGAAAGATATTTGATAAACTTGTTTGCAACTCCCGGTATCGACTATGTAAACAACACAATGCTTACAAACGAAATACTTGACATGCTTGAGGAAAAAAGGCAAGATACTTTCTATGTCGTAACAACACCTGATAAGCCTTGGGGTTCAAGTGACGCAATTGATGAGATGTATTCTTCACAGGATGCCGGTGAGAATCTTGATGATACTTCAATCGATACTTATATCGCAGCTACATACTATCCTTGGATTAAAAAATTTGATGAAGAGAACAATAAGTACATTTTCTTGCCACCTACAAAGGATGTATTGAGAAATATGGCTGACGTGGATAACAAGAGTTATCCTTGGTATGCACCCGCCGGAATTGAAAGAGGTACTGTTGATTGTACTAAAATGCGTTTCTTTACAAAGTTGGAAGATGAGGATAACGTATACGACGCAAGAATTAACCCGTTGAAGACATTCTCTAAAGAAGGTGTAAAAGTTTGGGGTAACAAGACAATGTATAGTAATGATACACCAATGAACCGTATTAACGTTGTAAGACTCATGTTGTATATGAAACGTTTGATTGTCGAATCAACGAGGAGTTTGATATTCGAGCCTAACGATGCAACGGTTGCAAAACAGTTTGATTCGATTGTACGCCCTATACTTAACCAGATAAGAAGCGACAGGGGTATAACGGATTTCAGACTGAATGTAAGCCAAACGCCGGAGCAGATGGATGCACATGAATTGAGTGCTACGATATACGTCAAGCCGACTCCAACGCTCGAATACATCGAAATTAATTTTGTTGTTACACCGCAATCAGTTAGCTTTGACGAAATCCGATAACTTATTTAGTAAATAAAAAATAATCGAGGGATTAACCAAGTTCCTCGATTATTTTTGTTAATAGTTTTGTTTTATCAAAAAATACATTTTTGTTTGTATATATATTTTTAAATAAACTATTTGTTTTATAGCACCTAACTGTGTTTTCTCGTTTTGTATAATATAGAATTTTAAATCCAAGTTTTTCGCATAATTTCTTTTTTTGTTCGTCGAGTTCTATTGTATGTAAAAAGCCTCATAGCTTTTTTTATCATCCCTTCCACCAAATCTAACTGGTTTAAAATGTTGAACACCTTGACATTCTATAGCAATTCTGCAGCTTGGTATTAAAAAATCTAATTCTTGTTTTCCAAATATTTTTTCATTATATTCTCTAACATGTTTTATGTTATATTTGTTTAACATATCTTCTATTTCTATTTCTATCTTTGAAGCATTACAACTTGGACAACCATTACCATTTAAGTGGTCGTGTGGCGTTTGCCAAAACTCACCATGTTTCGGACAAACAATACATACTTTTTCATGTGATGCTACATATTCCACTTTTGAATATTCATATTTATCTCCATGAATTCTATGTGCTTTTTTCAATAAATTCTTCTGTGGTTAATTTATTCATATTTATTGTCTTTTACCAACAAATACTTGATGTTATCAAAACAGGGAATTGTCACAATACTTTTTTTTTACTTTTTTACAACAGGGACTTGATTTTGATGATATTCAGTAATAATTTCAAATAATTAATAAAAAAACGGGGAATTAAATGCTTCCTCGTTTTTTATTCCTTTATCTTCTGACGGTTTTTATAATAAACATAAATCCAACCAATATCATCAATAATGCAACAGATTCCCCAAATAAACAACGCAACTTTCAACGACGGCATCGCAATTAGTGCTGTTAAATATCCGATAACGCAAACAATTCCAAGAACTATTGAATTGTTGTTATCATAAATCTCTCTTGCTCTTTCATTCCACATCTTTGATTTGAAAACCATGATGCACTTCCCAACAAAAATGGAAATGAACGAACTATATAACAAAGAAACTACGGCGAACACCCAAACATTGTAGTGGATGAAACACAGAAACATTGACAGTAGAAAACCTATTAATGACTCTGCTATTGCAAGAACCATAAAATAATTTATCGCTGTTTTTCTCAACCCGCCTTTCCATATGACTCCGATTAATAATCCTGACAATGAACCAAAAAGCGATTGAAACGCTATCCACTCTGCTGGTAGTTCGCTTATAATCTCTTTTGTTATAGCAGGCGAAACATATGTTATCAACAAGCCACTGAAAAATGCTGAAAGAAGCAACCACCTTTGGTTTTCGTCCGGCTTAACGTTTAAAATTTTTAATATTTTTCCAATTATTCTCATTAAAATTCCCTATCTTTGAAATCATGTTTTCTGGTATTTCTGATATGAACCTTGATGGCTCTTTGTCTCCTTGCACCAACCAATTAAAGCCACTTGATTCTGTAATGTATAAGCGTTTTTCAGCACGTGTACATGCAACGTACATAAGCCTTCGTTCTTCTTCTATCTCAGATTTCGATTCTTCTGTATTTTCAGAAAATCTCAATGACGGTATCCCTCCTTCAAAAGCATTTGTGACAAACACGTTAGGGAATTCAAGACCCTTTGATTGGTGCATTGTCATCGCCTTTACAACATCTCCATCATCATTTGAATCTGTATTCGTATAAAGAGAAATGTCTTGCAGAAAGTTATTCAATAACTCACTACCTGTGTACTCTTGGTTTTGTTTCTCATAATATTCAATGCTTTTTGACAATTCTTTTATATTATCAAGTCTGACATTATCTGAATCCTCGCGAAGCATATCAAGATATCCAGTTTCAATAAGAACGTAGTTAAGGATTTCAGAAACTTTCTTTGTTTCAGAATCCTTTTTTGCCTTTTCTATAATTGAAATAAAATCACTCGCACCATCGTGTTTTAATTCTCCGGAACCAATAAGTCTGAACATTGATTCATATTGTGTTACTTTTTTCTCAGTCGCAAACTTGTCTACCTTTTCAAGAAAAACTTTTCCTATCTTCCTTGCCGGTTCGTTTATTACGCGCCTGAAAGAGAGGTTGTCATTGCTGTTTATGAGTTTCAAAAATGCGATTGTGTCCTTTATTTCTTTTCGTTCATAGAAACGAATACCTCCATATATCTTATATGGGATGTTACTCTTGATTAGCGCCTGCTCAATCTCCCTTGACATTGAATTGTTGCGGTATAGTATTGTGAAATCGCCATATCCACACTTGTCTGACATGCGTATACGTTCTATTTCATTGCAAATGAACTTGCATTCAGTCCATATATTCGGAGCATGATAATTTGTAACAACAACACCGTCTTTCTTGTCCGTGAACAAATCTTTTTCTACACGTTCCTTATTATTCTTTATAATCGAGTTGGCAACATCTAAAATCTTCTTCGTGGAACGGTAGTTCTGTGTAAGCAATATGGTTTTGTCATTCTTGAAGTTAATAAAGCCTTTGACATCGCTGCCTCTGAACTTATATATGGATTGGTTGTCATCACCGATAATGTATAGGTTATTGTGTTTCTTTGATAGAATTTCCAATATTTCCCAATCATGCTTGTTGCAGTCCTGCGCTTCATCAACCATTATATAATGAAGTTTGTCTTGCCAATATTCACGAACATCCTGGAAGTTAATGAGGATATATAAAGCAAAATAAATCAAATCGTCAAAGTCAAGTGAAAAATTTTTAATTTGATTCTCACAATATTTCATGAAGATTAACTCATCAGGATTCAGTTTTGAGGCGATACGCCGTTTGTTTGCCAATGCACGAGGAAGCATATAATCAGTAATGTAACCGCTTGCAGAACGGCTTTTCGTACTGTTTATTTTTTGTATAACATCCTTAACCGTAGTTTCCTTATTAGTCAAGCCGAGTTCCTTCATTATGCTTTTCGCGATGGATTTTTTATCCTCCTCATCCAATATATTGAAAAACTTTGGAAAACCAAGACGATAAATGTCTCTACGCAAGATTTTTACACAGAAACTATGGATTGTACAGATATATTCAGAAGCAAAATCACGTCCAATCATTTTCTCTATTCGTTGGCGCATTTCATTTGCCGCCTTGTTTGTAAATGTCAAGCATAGAATGTTTTCCGGATTAATTCCTTCGTGATTGACAAGATATGCATATCGGCAAGTAAGCGTTTTTGTTTTTCCTGCTCCGGCTCCGGCTACAAGCCTTATTCTCCCGTTGACTTGTGTTGCGCCTTCATATTGTTTGTCATTCAATCCTTTCAGGTATTCTTCCATTGCTCATAATTTTTGAGATTAATAACTGTGCAAAGTTAGATGTTTTATTTCAAATAGCCAAATATTTGGTTAATTTCTTTTCCAAATATATTTTATAAGCCCGCAATCATATATCCTTGTATAGCCGAGTTCGCCAATCATTTCAGTCTCCGTCATCGATAATGGTAGTCCGTACTTCTTGTGTAGGATTTGCTTTCTGAAGCCGAACTTATGTTGCCGGATTATTCCGTCACTCTCCTTGAAATAGCGGTAGTCCGGTTTTGTGTATCCGGCAAACTCAAATCCCAATTTGATATAAATGTTATTCTCCTCATCCGTTGTCCATCTCCGGTCTGCAAAGGATTTAACCTCATTTGGCTTGTACTCACGCAGGAATTCCTTGAATAACTTACCTCCTATGCCTTGACATATGTAGTTGTAGTTACTTGCGAATCTCGTGAGTTCCCACTTACCCGAATCCTTCAACTCTTGTTTGAAACTCATGACAGCCACGAGTTCTTCATCGTGATAGGCACCCAGATAAACCGTTGACCGAACGAAACCTTGTATATGATATTTATCAAGAAACTCCTTTGCCGTGTAGTTGTTTATAGTTTTGACCGTGCATTTTCTACCGGGAACTTTCGGCAACGTCTCATCAAGTTTTAATATATGTTTTATCTTTGAAAGAACTATATCCTTATGGTTTATCCATTCATCTTCAAAAATTTGTAGTAGTTTTATCCCCTTCTCTTTGCAAAGATTCAGTTTATTCAAGTGGTATTCTTTATCCTTTCCGAATTTCTCTGAGTGCCATCGTAGCCCGTTATATTCAATAGCAATTTTCTTTTCCGGAATATAAATATCAAGCTCATATGGAGATATAATATCCTTGACTCTCCTTTCGACTTTGTCTTTTCCGGTTGTACACGCAATCATTTCATATATTTCATCTTCGGCTTTTGAAGTTTGTCCTCCGCATGATGGACATCCTATCCCGCTTAAATGCCATGACGGGTTTGTTTTGAACAATCCATGCTTTGTACAATTAACTGTTATTTTGCCATTTGAATCCCTATTATTCAGGTCTGTTTCGGAATAGTCATAATGTTCATTTCCGTGAATCTCCCGTGCACGGCGGACAAAATCTTCCGTATTTAACATTTTCTTTTTCCTCGAACGTTCAATTCCACATTTCGGACAACCTTCTCCACTTAAATGTGTGTTTGGCGTCTGTTGAAACTCACCATGTTTTGGGCATATAATTGTAACTTTTGACCGGATATTTTTATAAACCGTTTCGGAATAATCATATTTATTACCATGAACTTTTCTTGCTTTCTCTAAGAATTCCTCCTGTGTTAATCTTATGGAAGAGAGTGTCTTTTCTCTGCCGCATTGTTTGCATCCGCTACCTTTCAAGTGGTCGTTAGGAGATTGGAGAAACAACCCATGTACAGGGCAAATAATTTCAACATCGGTTAACGCTCCTAAATAATTAACCTTCGAGTAGTCGTATTTGTCCCCGTGTATGTGTTTCGCCTCTTCTATGAATTGTTCGGTTGTTTTTCTTCTCATGCCTAAAATATTAATTTATAAACCAAAGTGCCACAATCATATATCCTATACCACCCTTTTGCTTTGCAAAAGTCATGCTCGGTTGTGTCTTTTTCACATCCGTACTTGCTTACCAAAACATCTTTTCTGTATTCAAACCTATTTTTACGCTTATTTCCAATTATATAAAAATAACTTGGTTTTGAAATGTGGTCGAGAGAAAAACCTAGTTTGTTATATAATCCCCCATCACTCCATCTTCTGTCGGCATAACTTATAATTTCCTTTGGGTTATATTTCTTAATGAAATAGTTCAATAATTTACTTGCACCGCCAACAACCGTAGTATTCAGTGAGTTACAGAATCTTGCAAGTTCATATTGCCCGTCTTTTTGCACCTTGTTTCCTAGGTTTCTTCTTAGTTTTGAAAAAGTCATAACAGAAACAAGTTCGTTGTCATAATATAAACCAATATTGATTGCGGACTTGGAATCATCTTGTATGTGGTTTCTGTTTAGAAATTCAGTTTTTTCTTTTGAACTAATTTCTGATATAACACATTTTCTAGCATATATTTTTCTTTCAACACACCCGAGAATTGTTTTAATTCTTGATTTACAAATATTCGTATTGTCAACCCACTCGTCCTCGAATATGTGGATTAGTCGTATTCCGCGTTTCGTACATTCGTTGGTTTTATTCACGTGGTAATTTGCATCAGGCTTCTTGAGTTCTGAATGCCAATATAAACCGTCATATTCAAATGCAATCTTTTTGTCCGGAATATATATGTCCAACTCCTTCCCATTCAATATTGATTTATCGTTTCTTATTACGTTGTATGTAGTACACTCTTTGATGAACTCATATAATTCATTTTCCTGTTCCGATGTGCTATAAAACAATTCGCCACATTTTCGGCATCCGTACCCTGTGAGATGGTTTGCCGGTGTTTGCCAAAAATCTCCATGTTCAGGGCAAGTTATACATAATTTTGTTTCACTGGCTACATATCGTGTCTTTGAGTAATCATATTTGTCTCCATGTATTTGTTTTGCTTTTCTAATAAAATCGGATGTCGTACTATATTTTCTAACAGTGTCTTTTTCATAAGAACACTTCGGGCATCCTGTCTTGCTTGTCATATGTGTGTTTGCACATTGTGTGTACCAACCATGCTTGTTACAGTGTATCCAAATTGTTGAATTCGTGTTCTTGTAATTGGATAAATCATATTCAAATTTGTCCCCGAATTTATTTTTACAATATAATTCAAAATCTGACTTGTTCATCCTCTTTCTTGTTGTTCTTACGGCATCTGTTCTTATTGAACATTTTTTGCATCCATTTCCATTTAAGTGGCAGTTTGGCCGCTGCCAGAATTCACCATGCTCACGGCAAATTATACACACCTTTGTTTGACTATCAATATATTTAACTTTCGAATAGTCATATCTGTCTCCGTGTACACGCTTTGCTTTTTCTATAAAACTTTCGGTAGTGTCTTTTCGTTTTCCAGCTCGTATTTGAAGCCCGCATTTAGGACAGCCTTGTTTTTTATTTATGTGTTGATGTAGACTTTGCCAGAATTCACCGTGGATAGGACAAACAATTCTCATCGGATCAATCATCTTTGTGTAAGTAGAGAAATCATACTCATATTTGTCGCCATATATTGATTTTGCTCTTTCTAAAAGTTCTTCTTTCGTGTACATAGTGGGTTTGTTTTTGTTTATCTATTATAAATATATTGAAAAATAGACTTTTAAGAATGAAATCAAAGATAATATACAAAAAAATAGGCACCCATTTTGAGTACCTATGGTGTAATAAAATATAACTCCTTGATTAGTAGGCTAATATTGCGTAGTCGATAACTACTGTAGCCGTAATTTCAGCCAAACCATCATCTGAATATTGCAATTGTCCGAAGTCAACTGAACTCAGCCAAGAATTAACAAGTATCCACTTCTGCACACATACTCCGGTAGGGTCCAACATTTCCAACTCAATGTCGCGTTTATACCCTGCGGCATATCCTTGTCTTCCGGTCACAGACTCGGAACAAAGACGAACCCACTCCATAAGTGCTTGCGATGCGGAAGGTGAAATCGGGTCGCGAAACGTAAATTGCATAGTTTCCCAAGTATATCTTCCTGCAACCCAAGTAGATGTATTCAAAAATTGAATTTCTTGGCTATTCTGATTTATTTTAGGACGTGCGGCGGAAGAAAGCATCCATTCGGATATACCTAAGTCGCTCGGAAAACGGACTACCCATCTATTCTTTCTTAACGGCTCGTACTGGATAGGCATCTTTAATAGTAAATCACTCATATTATAAACAATGTTTTATGTATTCGTTATTTTCGATGATAAATAAAGAGAAAACATTTTTTTTAAGCACCTTGCATGTTTTCTTTCGTATCTATTGCTTTGTTGCACATTTGAAATATTCGTTGCAATGCCTGAAATTGCGGATGTTCCGGCTGGTTTGAGAATTTAAGCATACCTTCAAGGGTTATCTTTCGTATTTTATCCAATTCACCCATTTCATCCAACTCTTCCATTCCCTTGTCTTCAGGTTTTACATCCTTCAAATCTTCAGTTCTTTCAATACCGGTTTCTATTTCATCTTCTTCAGTGTCTCCGTATGACGGAATATTGTCAATATCGTCTTGTTCTTCCGTAGAAACATCGTCATACTCATCTTCGAACATGACACTTTCATTCATTCTCCGTATTTTATTCGACATATTTTTAATGTCCTTCAAATCTTCAAGATAACGTTCTTTTTTCATAGTATAAAATCTCGTTTTCTGATAAATAGTCGGAACATTGAAAAACATTGACTTTTCAAGTGTTTTCTGCAAATTTTCAATAGGTTGCGAAGGAAAATTTTTATTTTCCGATATATATTGGTAGAAATTTTTCAGACAATATGCCGCAACCTATAAAAAAAAGTATAGGAAATATTCCGATAAAGAAAAAAAAGAAAGAGAAAACAAGAGCACAAAAGTTCCGTGAACTAAGGGAGAAGATGAGGGGTTCGCAAGAGTTTGGAACGTCGAAACTTGAGGAACGGTTCGCGAGAGAATTTCTTGACAAATTAGGAATACCTTACCAGTATCAATTCAAAGCGACGGGAATAAACAGATTTTTTGATTTCAGGGTATTTCCTGAATTGAAGGGTCCGATTATAGAGGTGAACGGAACGTATTGGCACGCAGACCCTAGAATTTACGAGGAGAAAGATTTGAACAAGACACAAAAGTGGGACAAGAAAATCGACGAACTGAAAGCAAAGTGGTGCAGGAGAAACGGTATTCCGCTTATATATGTATGGGAAAAAGACATAAACGAAAGTCCTGAAAGAGTGCTCGGTTACCTGAAAGAAGTTTTGAAACCATTTATGGACGGAACAAACGATAACAAACGGAAAAGAAAAGATATAAGAATATGAGAGTTAAGTTCGTAATACCTTTGATGGATACGGAATCCGGAAACTATGAATACAACGGAAGAGAATTCAGCACTGACGATTATTTTTCGATGATTGAAAACGGGGCTATGCAGACAAACTCCATAATGAACGAGTTTGCACGGAATCATGCGGAAAACATAACGATAAGTGAATGGAGCGGCGGAGGAAGAAAAGGATTGTACGACACGCAAAACGTAAATCTTAACAAAGAAATTGACTACGAGTTCTCGGAATCTGAAGCGGTTATTTCAGGGTGTAGCGGTGAGAATATCTCGGAAGAATATTTGTATAAAATGTGTGGTTCTGATAAAAAGTTCCTACTGAAAGTCAATATAAACCCGAATTCTATGGAGTATGATGCTGAAAGCGATATGAGAGGTTGGATGGATGACAGCCGTATGGTTCTTTCGGATACGTCTCTTGATAAAAGGACTATGCTTATGTCGTTGCCGCTGAGAGATTTCATTGTTGATACCGATTTGGAAGGAAAAGACAATTCAAAGCCTGTTTTCCATCTGCTCGGATGCAAGATAATACAGATATATCCGAGGGAAGAAAGTGGATTCGATTTTTGCTTCGCTGTAATGGTTAGCAAGATAGAAGAACAAAAATAAGCGATCTGAGAGGTGTTTGCGTTCTCAAATGTAAACTTGTACACGATAATATGTAAAAGCGCTCAGAAACGAAATAAGACATTAAATAATGTAAAATATAATACAAAAATACTATGTTATCAAACGAAGAAATGAAAATCAGTCAAGAGAAATCAATGGAAGTTTGTAGACAATCATACATTATGTATGAAAATTCTCTGAAAGACGCAGAAATAATGGCGAAGAAAACAGATGGTACCCGCAAGCAGTCGATATTGGATAATATGGAATTGATAAGGACTGCGCAACAGGATATTGTTACAAGATATGTTCAACTTGGAGGAAAAGAAGAAGATTTGAAGAATTTGAAAACTTCTACCAAGAAAGGGATAAACAGACAATTATTGCAGAAGATTATCAAGGAGAATACGGCAAGGGAGGAAATGACGAAATATCTTGAAAACCTAAAAAAAACGCAAGATAACACGGTAAATACACAAGAAGAACAAACTACACCTGAAATTGTAACTGACAGAAGTGTGAATGTTGAACCTGAGATTGGTTATTATGACACGTCGTATGGAACAAAACCTGTTGAAGAAAAAGTTTCCGTTCCTGAAGTAAATACGCCTGTAAATACACAACAAGCACAAAGCCAGAATGAACTTTTGAACAATTCAAAGATGTATGACGTCGTTACTCTTCCGTCAAAGGGTGAGTGCTACAGAAATAAAAAGAAAACCGTTAAGGTGGGGTATCTAACCGCATACGACGAAAATATGATTCTTTCACCGAACTTGTATAAGGACGGAAAGTTTGTGAATTATCTTTTGAAAGCCAAAATTATCGACGGGGATTTCAATGTTGACGACTTGACAAGGGGAGACAGGGATGCAATTGTAATGTGGCTGAGGGCTACCGGATACGGAAATGAATACCCAATCATTGTAACAGATGATGAGACGGGCAAGGAGTTTGAAACAAAGGTTGATTTGACGAAATTGAAATACAGGAAGTTTACGTTGAAAGGAGATGAGAACGGATATTTTGATTTTACATTACCATCAAGGGGTGATATAATTAAATTCAAATTCCTCACTATACGTGATTTGGACATGCTTGACAAGTTGAAAGACGCTGAAAACAGAGAGATGAAATTATGGAAAATAAGAAATACCTGTGATGAATTGCTTGATGTTACAAAAGACCCTGATATTGTTTCGTTGAATACACAACAGAAACTGAAAACGGTTGTAAACACACTGCAAAGCGAGTTGGAAAATAGTACTGAAGGTAAAAAATCTCTTGAGTTTTCACATGAACTTACTGACAGGCTCCTTATGCAAACAGTTTCCGTAAACGGAATTACAGACCGGAAATACATAGAAAACTATATCTATACGATGAATGTGAAGGACGCCACTGCGTACAGGAAATACATAATCGAAAATGAACCGGGTGTTGATTTCAATATCGAAGTGGAACGGCCTGTGAGTCTCGGAGGTGGCTCCATAAAATCGTTTCTGCAATTTGACCAGTTTATTTTTATCAACGTCTGAGGAATCGGCTTCGGAAACGGAAATAGCGCTGTGGAATGAAATATACGGATGTGTAAATTACCTTAAAATACCATACGATACCGTGATGACAATGCCGGTATATGTAAGGAAGTTCTGGATAATGAAACACAACGAAGAAAACAAGCAACAAACCGAATCGAAAACGAATACAATAGAAGGACAATCGATAAATAATTACGCAAGGCTTGAACAATCAAACATAGGAGGAAACGGGGCACAAGGAAGATAAGTTGCTCCGTTTTTTTTAATTTTTTGAAACTATCAGCGGAACTATTTATAATCAGATAATCAAGATGTTTTTAAGAGGAAACGGAATATGGCTAAAATAGATGATACACTTGCAAGACTGGAAGAAGCATTAGTAAATTTAGAAAGCACTGTGGATAAACTAAATCAGAGTGTTGGTGCTGTTTCTCACAACTTTAATGGAGGTAATGGAGAAAATAAAAATCTATATGGATATAGAAGGAAAAAATACAACAAAGAACAAAAAAATGTAATTTCGAACATACCAGGTGCAAAGGCTGCAATAAACGAGATTGAAAATATTCAAAATCAAATGCAGAATCGTCGTTTGCGTAGACAAGTTGAATTTGATGTAAAACATCGTAAAGAAATTATAGATATTGAAAGATATAGGGATGAAGTAGAAGGAAAACGGTATGAGGCACAGAGAAAAAGGGAACAGGATGAGGAAAAAAGAAAAATTAAATTATACGACAAAACACATGATGAAAAGGGTCGATTAAAAGGTAATGCTGAGTTTTTAAATTTGTTAGAAGAAAAAAAGAAAGCAATAGGAGAAATGTCAACCGGCAGAAAAATTGGTGAAGCGTTAAAGTTTGGGACTAATGCTATCGCCGGTGCTGCTTCTTATGTCAATAACGGAAAAATGGATGTCGGCGGAATGGCTGACAAACTGTCTTCCAAACTAATGCAATCCGGTAATCCATACGCCGCTGCAGCCGGAAGCGTGATACAAATGCTTAAAACCGCCTTTGAAATGTATTCAAAGGTAAATACGGCAGCAAGCAAGTTTTCAAGAACTGTCGGAGGTGGTTCTGAAGCCATAAAAACGATGGAAACGAGGATGGCAAGTGTTGCACATGATTTGTCTGTTGGAGATGGTGGGTTTTTTAGTGTTAAATGGGGAAGAAGGGTATATGATGCAGCAGAACTTATAGAAAGTATGGCGGAGTATTCCGAAACAATAGGAAGAAATACCCAAAACATGTCAAAAAGTGAAATCAGAAATCTTCAGGACTTAAAAGAGTACGGAATTTCTGGTGACACAGTAAATCAATTCCATACACTCGGTGTTTCGTTGGAGAACGTCAGTGAGAGAATGGTGAAATTGTATGGAAAAGCCGGAAGACACGGTTTGAACGCTAAGAAAACGACAGATACAGTTGTTAAAAATCTTAAATTAGCCCAGACATATACTTTCCAAGGAGGTGTAAAAGCCATAGAAAGAATGGCTGAGAAATCAGTGTCATTGAAATACAATCTTGAATCTGTTGCAAGATTCGCGGACAAAGTTTCCACACTTGAAGGCGCAGCACAAAGTGCAGCCGGTTTATCCGTATTAGGTGGTAGTTTTGCGCAGGTTGGTAATCCATTAGCGTTATATTACGGAGGGTTGCAGGATCCTGAGAAGTTGAACGACATGATGATTAACATGACAAAAAATCTTGCTTACTGGGATAGTAATAAGGAACAAATGGATTTGTCAGCATACAACAGGATTCGTCTAAAACAAGCTGCCGAGCACATGGGTGTTAATTTTGACGATTTGTACAATATGGCTATGAATCAAGGAAAGAACAATATAATAGACACAGATATTCACAAGTCAGGAAATGACATGTCATGGATTGACAAAGATACAAAACAATTTATACAAAATATTGCCGAAATCAAGGACGGAAAAGCATGGGTCAACATAAAGAACGGTAAGAAAGATTCGAACGGAATGGATCAATACGAAACAAAAGCCGTATCATCACTTACAAGTGCGGACCTCGCAGCAATCAAGGCTGAATCTGAGTCAAAGGATATGAAAGAAGGGGCTACTATCGGGGATTTACTTCAAAGCACAAAGAGTACACAAGAGAAGTTGGATGAGATATTAAAGCAAATCAAAGAAAAACTCGTATATGGAGTGATGTCACTTGTAAGTTGGTTTACAACCGATAAAAAAAATAAACACTCAATAAAGTATGGGTTTAATAATGAGGAAGATAAAATTTATAAGAACTTAAAAAATAGGCTTGATGCAGTAAAACACGTAGGAAATACATGGGGGGAAAGTAACGATCTCGAAAAGGCTATTCTGGTTGAGATGGGTGTATTTAACGAAAAAGGTGAATACACGGGACAGGCAAAAAAAGATGGGCAGAATCAATACTATACATGGGCACAAACTGCCGAAATGCTTAATAAGTTTTATAAAGAGAATCCAGATTTTATTAAAAACTTTAACGAGCAACAAAACGCCACACAGAAAAAAGCATATGGAGGTATAATAAGAGGAAAAGGAACGTCAACAAGTGATTCAATACCGGCAATGCTTTCAAACGGTGAGTTTGTTATGAACGCAAAAGCAACAAGCAAGCATCTTTCTGAATTAAGCGCATGGAATAGTGCAGAAAGATTAAGCAGTGGAAGTGATGTACCAATAAGAAACGGTAAAAATTCATTGAATAGTTTATCTGTATCACCAGTTGGTATACAAGGGATGCAGCCTCAAACAATGAGAATTGATCCAATTTCAATTAATTTATCCGGAAGTATTACATTGCAAGGAAACGGATCAACAAAGGATATTTCCGTTGATGATTTGTTGAATGATAATGTTTTTGTATCAAGATTGATAAGAGAAATAGAAAGATCAACAAAATATGCACTAGATAA
>NFZD01004563.1_pt1 | contig 15492 bp, 21 predicted proteins | sample 1095381 | NCBI WGS metagenome assembly NFZD01 (sample SAMN03609891, study PRJNA323583) | gut metagenome | isolation source: feces | host: Rattus norvegicus | place: Denmark: Riget | collected 2013 | reverse complement strand
ATATTAGGATCACTAAATGGAATCTTGAACTCATCAAGAGCATGGTCAGTATTTAAATTGAACCTCTCTTTAATGTTATCAATAATAGCGTTAGCAAGTCCGGCTTGTCCTCTATTCTTACTTAGGTTGTTCATTATAGTACGTCCTACAATATCATATACCTAAGATAAGTTTCCTGTTTCTCTAAAGTTTTCAATAGAGTCAATCTCGATTTGAGATAGATCAACAGCAAGTTTACCAAGAGTCTCATAGATTTGAGATACATATCCATGTAGACGTCCACCAGCATCGAGTGAGCTAATAACCTGAGAGAACTCAGTCATATGTCCTTCATCAGCTGTATGGTCAGCATCCATCTGAATACCATAACCATTAGTTCCAATCTCTATATATGATAATGCTGTATCATCGTAGAAAGATGATGTCGGATTCATGTTACCAGCCCCGTTCTTAACAGCTGAGTTGTTGGCAAGAATGTCAATCATTGCTTGTTTCAGAGGTTGATAGTAGCTATCCTGAGTTAGATTGTTTGGATCAGCCCCTTCTTTCAATGTAGCAACGTTATTTATGAACTGAGCTACTGCATAGTTAGAAGCCTCAGAGAATTGAAGGTTTCCTTCGTCGTCTACACTCTCTGAATAAATTCCTCCAAGTGCTGTATGAAGCTCGAATAGAGAATCTATGGTATGCAAGTCAGGAGTTGGATTAAGCATCTCTAAGGATCTTACATGCTCACCACTGTTGGTAAAGTAGTGATAGATCTTTTGCTGATTAGTAGGCTCAAGACCCATACTATCTACATCCTGTTCTATTGTAAAATAGACTCCATTCTCTACACCAAAGTCTGCTACTTTCTTATGTCGAAGTCCATCTCTATAATATAGAGATTTTCCCTCTAATATATTCTTGAAGAAATCAATTCTTGGATTACTTCTATAATCACATCCCTCTATAAGGTCAATGGGTCCGAACTTCCATGAGCCATCAGGATTATGCCATCTAACATTAGTCATTTTCTTAAATACATTTCTAAGAACTACACCGTGATGTTTTCCTCTTGGATCATTTCCTTCAGCCTATAACATCCACCTGTTTGTAATAGTGTCAACAGCATATTTAAGTAGAGTAGCTGACATGTATCTATCATCGTACCAATGCTAAATAGGTTTCTTTACAGTACCTACCTCGCAGTCTTGTAGAGACCAGTTCTCAAGAATTGAACTAAATGGATTTACAAACGCAGAACCATCATGTGCATCAATTTCGTCAGCTTTTCCGTCAAAGTTGAATACGTTTGCACCCATATCATTAATAACTGCAACTTTCATCCTATCTCTGATACCGTTAAGTCTACCTTGTAAGTAGTATCTCATAGTACCAGGAATAATTACATTACGTTTAAACTGAGCGTTCTATGCACCGTTCTCTATCTTATATATTTGTTCGTTGTAGATTTTTCTAACAGCTTGTGCTGCTGACCTGTCCGACTCCTCTCCTACTTGTTCAAAGTTTCTAAGGGCTATCATAGCATCATAGAAAGTGATAGCTCCTCCATTATATCCAGGATAATACTTACTAATGAAATCTTTATGAAGATTCATTCCCTTCTTTCCAAGATCAAGCTTGGCAAGAGCTTTGACCTTATGATTAATTTCTGAGCCTGTAAGACTATACCTTAGGTTATTTCCAATTAGGTTATCCAACATGAAGAAGGCATTAAGTACAGGATTGATAATAAAAGTTTCGTCAGGACTTAGAGATATTTTTCCATAAGTAACATTCCTTACTCTTCCATTCTTACTTTTGATTTTAGCAAGAATCATTTTGTTACCTCTTACCCAAGACTTTCCGACACTACTTCCAAGCATGTTTTTAAGGAACTTAGTAACGTCATTTCCGTTTACATAATCAAGTTCTCCACTATCATTTAGACTTATTTCAAAGCTTAGCCTGTTAGAAAGCAGATCATTTATAAAATTAACTTTCTCAGATTCTAGTCTTCTATGTAGGTTTTCTGGAGTATATAGGTTCTCAGCATACTCAAATAGCAGCTCATTTACAGATAAGTTCTTTCCGATTATCTATCTATAGTGAACATCCTTATAAATAGTAACCCCTGCTGCTAATGCCTTAGCTGTAAAGTCTTTTTCTTTATGAGTTTTTAGCCAATTCTGGACAGCATCTATGCTTAGCTCTCCATCTACAACGCTAACAAACTCTGGGAATATTTTCATGTAATCTTCCATTACATGGATATATACTTCTTTATAAGCCTATCCTATAGTACTAATTATTTGCCTCTCAACATTTTCATTAAAGTTTGCTCCTGATATATTATCAAGTCCAAGTGATTCTAACGAAACTTGGTATAGAATAAACTTAGTTTTATCAGAGAATGTTGTTGGTTGAGTATAGACACTTTTGTTCTTTGTATAAGGAACTATAAACTTGTTGACTATAGCATCATATAGTAACTCACCCTGAGTCATACTCTTAACCTGCTTCTTTAATCCATCCTTTGTAATAACATCCGTATTAACTACTTTAGCTTTAATAGCAGTGGGGTTCTGAACAAATAGTAGGTTAGCTGTGGCTAGTCCTAAGTGATTAGACCTAGTTAATTGTTGTTCAATTCTAGCTCCTAGGAATCCAGGTCCAAAATTAGGAATTTTATCACCGTCAAGATTAGCAATAACTGATTTTGAAGTATCTCCAGACAGAATTGCTCTTACTTTAGCTAAGTCATCAATCCATTGCTGATTACCTCTTAAAGAACTAAGTTGATATCCATCAAACCTTTTAATAAAGTATTCTTTCTTTCTTTTATCATTATAGTCCTGAATTTTATCAGCATATGGTCCTTTTTCTGATAGGAATGTTAGAAGCTCAGTCTTTGAGTATTTCTCTCCTCTAGAATTAAGAGCATTATCAAATTGATTATACAGGTCAGTAACTAATAAAGCTCTAGATGCTGAGGCAAACATTTCTTTCAGGTTATCCTTCTTTACTCTAAGAAGTAAACTAAGTTCTCTTAGTCCATCAACATCTCTTCCAAAGTAAGTTCCTAGCATAGTATCAATGAAATCAAGAACGGACATTAGTGTCTCTTCATCACGAGTTAGTCCTTGCCTTGATATTAGTTTATATCTATTATCCTGAGATGAAATATCAACATTGGTTAGATTATGTATTCCCTGAATTTCAAGATTAGTAGATGCTTGTCCCTTGTCTAGTAGTCCACTCTCTTTTGTAGCTATAATAGTGAAAGTTCTAGGCTCGCTAGTATTATTCAGAGTAATAGTATAGTCTTTTCTGTTCTCAGTTGATATTCCAAATCTATTTAGAAGTTCTCCTTTATTCTCTCTATCAATTGTGGTAGAGTTAACATTATTAACAATGTCGAATTTGGTTCTATTAGCTGAGTATCTAGCCTTTACACTAGTTTCGTACTCACCAGTATCGTGGTTAAATGTAGTCTGAGCATAGTTCATTGCTACATTAGAATCCATAACTCCAAAAAGAGTATCAACTAGGAAGTATCTTGAGGTTAAACCTCTATCCTTTATATAATCATCCTCTATACTCTTCCAGGAATCTTTTCCTTTAAATACTGTCCTATATACAGAGTATAGATAGTTTATATTGTTCTAGTCCAGACCTAACCTCTCTAATTCGTTTAGAAGCGTTTTATTATTTCTATTCTCAAATAATCTTTTAAAGATTACTTCTAATTTAGTGCCAGGATGGTCTTGAAATTCACTGACTGCCTGAGCAAACTCAAGATCTCCAACTACTTGAGTCCCAACGTCCATTAGTTTACTGAAAGATCCTACAAAGTCCTTTGGCTACAGTCTTCCATATTCTATAGACCTTGTTTCATAGTCATAGATTGGAATACTCTTAATAAGTACCTGTTGGAACTTACTCATCTCTTTCAGTGAGTCGTGTTCTTCAACACCCCAAGTTTTAGTAGCGTTAGCATTTCCTTTTTCAAACGAATACTTGTATATAATGTTAGAAACTCCATCATTAGTCTCAACAGTAATGGGTTGGTCGTAGTCTTGATTTATTTTGATATAGTCTCCAAAGCATTCTTTTAGAATATCATCGAAGTATACTAGATTGACATAAGCATTAACAGCATTATACAGAGAAGCATCACCTCTTCCAGTTATAGCACTTACCCATCCTTCCTCTAATTCTGAAGCAAGTGTTCCATTTGCTTTCTTACTCTCAATTAGATTATACATCATCTGGAGAGCATTAGTATAAGTTCTAACTAAATTAGGAATTTGTGTAGTAGAATCTTCTCTATATAAAGATTGAGGAAGCAACTTAGTATCAAATCCGTTTTGAACTAAGAAATCCCTAATTATTTTAAACTGCTGGGATTGATATTTTGCTATACCCCTATTTAAGTCGTTGGGATTATCAATGATTTGTCTGTTAGCAACATCTATAATAGTCCTAATTCTCATTTCTTCGTCAAATAAGGACTGTCTAAATGTATTAATAGCCTCATTGTCTCCATAGACTTCTCTAAGAGTTTGGCTCAATCTCATTGAACGTCTCTCGTCTTCTGTAATTAAGTCCGTTCCAGCTATAACTGCTACAATGTTCTATTCTACAGGAGTAAGAGGTTTTGGAAGGAATTTTCCTTCAAAATATTTTCTTATCTAGGTTTTAGCACTTCTATTAAGAGTAAAAGGTAGTTCCTTCCTCCCTAATTCTTCTATGATGGTATCTATTAGAGATTTAATACTACTCTAATAGTTATCTACATCTGTAGACGAATCAAGACTAACACTGAAGGGTACTCCCTCCAGTGCAGTCTCGATACCTTGTAAAACTTCTTCTAGGTTCTATCCTTGTAGAGTAGAGAAGTTTATATCTCCAGAATGTAAATCTTTTTCAAAGTTTGGTAATTGACATATTCTCATATTACACAGCGAATATTTTTAAGATTAGATAATGCTTTGTTTAGTACAGATGTCCACTCAGCGTCATCAGGATCTTCAAAGTCTTTCAACTTCTCTTGAACCTTATTAAGTGCCTTCTAAATAAGCTTCTCTGAAGCAACAGTTGACTCCTGATTACCTCTAAAGGCATCTTGAATTACTATCTGGATTTGTGTAGCTTCATCAGGTTCTATGAAACTAGATAGTCCAGAGATTGCTTCATTGATTTGAGAAATAACATCCCCAACAGTTCTTCCTACTGGGTTCGGATCGGATACCTCATTCCATGTCATATTTCCTGCGACATTCTGAACCGAATATTTCTTACCACTTTCCGTAGTAATCATTAGGGCTTTACCTTTCCATTCATATGATTGAATAGATTCTCCATTAAGCTATGGAGAGGAAGTGAAGTAGGTAAACTCTAGGTTATTTCCATTGATTTTAACACTTGTTATCAGTTTTTCTAATGGCAGTGAGTCTTGATTATCAAAGTACTTAACAAAGTTACGCTTTATTTCCGAATTAACCAAATTATATAAATCTTCTATAGAAGTGATCTTAGATAGGGCTTTCTGAGAAAGAGATATTCCACTATTAGCTAATACAGTAATTGAAGCAGCTTTAGTCTACTCTAGCTCTACATTAGTAGAAGCAGTTTCAGTTTCCTCTTCAGGTTCAACTGCAGGACCACTTTCCTAGAATTGCTCTAAGGAAATACCTATAATTGGTAATCCTGGGACTACATTAGCTGAGAATAATTTCCTATTGGTAGCAACAGGAGCATTACTCTTCTCTGTACCGTTGTTTGTTTCGAGTATTGGATCTGCGAAGAATCCAAACTTGAATCTAGCGTCAGTAGCTCTAATATCTCCTCTATTAAAGTCATTTGTAACTGAAGTAGAAGTCATTCCATGGAACATTAAACTAAACATATTGTCAATACGTTTATCAATTACTCCACTAGGTACTCCTCCTTCTATAGAATAAGGTCTGATTCCTGGAGGGAAAGCACCTTCTGAGAAGGCAACGTTCTCGTCTACTTGTGCCTGACCTCCCTCAAGTGCATCAGCTAAAGACCTCCAATTTATTGGTTCGTCACCAAACTTTATGAAGTATCTTTCGTCCTGATTCTCATTTAAGTATTGATCAAAGGAGTCTGGATTAATTCCTCTAATACTTAAGAACTTAGCAGTTTCTATTAAGATTGAAGGAAGCGCTGTTAAAGCATTTTCTTTCTGTATGTTTAAATCGACATTTAGTTCTTTTCCTTTATCATCATACATCTTAATAGTAATTTCCCTACTTCTGTCTACTTTCTGGAACCATCCTTTAACTAACTTATTATCTATATACTGTAAAGGATTCTGGTCAGTTGGAACTATCTTGTTAATGATATTGTCAAACAAAGCATCTAACATTCCATCAAACTGGGTTGCCATTCCTGGATTAATGTAAATACCTAAAGTATTATTCACGTCCTCATAAAATCCTCCTTCTTTAAGGTTAGTTAGCTTTCTAATATAAGCACCATTCTATGAGCTATATCCAAGTCGGAATTGACGTACACTGTCCGCTAAACTATCATTAAAGTCCCAAATGAGTTTAACCTTATCTCTTACAGCATCAGATACTTGACTTCTATAGTCTTCTTCACTTAAATACTCTTGGTCTCCTCTAAGTCTAGAATATTCTGCATTATCTAATTTACACAGGTCTTCTATTGTCTTCTAATCTAGATTATTATCTCTCATCCATTCATTATATACCTGCAGGAATTTCTTTAGATTAGACCTAAAGTTCCATGCAGCTATATACATACGGATTGCCATAGGCTCTAGTTTGAAAGGAGTTGTATAAAGTACATCACCTTTTGATATAGTATAGATATCTTTGTAATTCTTTCTATATAGTGAAGCAAATGATACACCCTGATTATCAAGAACAATCATTCTAACCTGAGGAACAAGAGTAGGATCTTGTTTCTGAGCTATATATAACTTTTCGAGTTCATCTGGTCTTAGCAGAGAGTTGCTAGAAACATATATAACTGATCTACCTTTTAGAGTACGTTCTATTCCTTTAGAATCAACATAGATCATTTTAATTCCAGGAATATCGTTTACAATAGCATAAACTTTTGATTTAACTGCATAAGCAGTAGCATCGTCAAATGGACTAAATCTACTATTGATGTTCTCTAACCTTAAATCTCCATCTGCATCTACTAAAGTAGTAAGTCCAGAGAAGTTAGGTTTATTGATTCTATATTCTTGGCTAGTTCTAGATAATTCAGCAATCTTATTCTTATAAGCAAGAATATTATTACTTAGTCCATCTAAGTAGGCTTGTAGCTCTGCTGATTGCTCATCGCCATTGTCTATTCTTCTTTGAATAGATGTTCTAATCTCTCCTTCATTTTTCTCCCAAGTCTCAGGATTTGCAAGTCCTCCTAAAGATACTGTATAGGTCTTACCGTCTCTGTCTTCAAATCTAGCTATTAAGGAAATTACTTTACCATTAATAGTTCGTTTGTCGGGGTCTAGGCTTGTAAGTCCAACTAGGCGGTTATTAGGAGATTCGTCCTCTACTGAGATAAAGTATTGAGCATTCTCAAGGGCTTCTTTAGAGAATAATCTCTTTGTCTGAGGCGGAAGTCTATCGTAATAAGCAGTTCCATAATTAAAGACACTCTTAAGTTCCATTAGACGTTCAACTAACTCAAACTTATCTTGTCCTTCTGAAATGCTTTGTCCAGGTCTCAAGAATATTCCTAAGTCTCTAGTAGAATCTTCTACATTCTGCCATACGTCTTGAGTTGTATCAATTCCAGAATAGCTTACATTACTGTAAACTCTAACAGGTGTAGTCATGTTTACATATGCTACTTCTTCCTGTTTTTCAGATTCTTCTTTCTCTTGTTCTCTAGCTTCCTGCTCACCCTGTACAGGCTCTTCCTCTTCGTTTAAGTCATCTGTAGTAGTTGTAGTTCCCTATATTGTATTATCAGGAGAAGGAGGTTCAGGTTGTTCTTCTGTTTCCTATTCTGGCTATATATTAGCTAAAGCTTGCTCAATTTGTTGTAGTCTAGTAGTTCTAAACTTCTCAATTGCAGCTTTAATGTTAGAAGATTCTCCTGTAAATTCATCTTCTACGTTAGCAACAACATCAGAAAGTTTATTGTCTATAAGGACAGTTCCCTTTCTACTTCTGCTAATCATAGTGTATAGATCCTTCATGAAATTGTTAATATCAATTCCAGTCTGTGCCAGATTTGCTCTATTAATGTTCAGACTCCAATTTTTGTCAACTACAACATAGTCAAATTCCCTACCCTGAACAGCGACCGGGTCGACTAAAACTACATTCTTACCAGCATCCTTTAACTACTAATAGTGAGGAGATTGTTCAGTTCCTATAAATCCAATCTCTCCAGTAAGTTTTCCCATAAGATCAGATGGGATAGAATCTGTTATAAATTCTCCAAAGAACTGATCTCCATTATAATATTTAAAGGTTAACTTACTAAACTCTCCGTCTAAAAGCTTTCTTGTAATGTCTGCTAATTCATCTACTCCAGATGTTGCCTGGAGTTGATCCATTATACTTATAGTAGAAGCAAGGTTTCCAACTTTTTGAACATTATTATCTCTTAAAGAGATAAATAGTTTTGGAGTTCTCCACGCTAAAATGTACTCCCTTCCCATGTTCTGCATTAGTCCAGGAGCAGTTCTTCCATTCTGATTATCATCTCCTAGAAGAATTACATTTATTCCGTTCTCTTCAGCAAACTTTCCAATAAGCTGTAGCTCAGCAGTACTAAAGTGAGTTGCCTCATCAATTACTATTAGTTTAGGAGCATTAGTAATCTTATTTACTTTGATGTCCTTCTTGAGCTCAACAGTGGTATTCTTATCAAGTCCTAGAACTTTAGTATAGAATTTTCCTCCTGTTTTATCTACCCATCTTTTATTAGCATCATCCCAAGTTACACTATTTAGGAATTCTGTGGCTCCTGCCCTACCTAATATGATTTCAAATAGCTCTTCTTTGGACTTTCCAGTTCCTTTTGGAAGTGCTTCTAATAGATTGTTAATCTGAGAAGAAGTTGGACCTGATAACCAAGTATCTTCTCCATTAGAAGTGGATAGTCTTGCAACTGCCTGAGTTTTACCGCTACCCCCAACACCAGTTATTATAGTAGTGTTCTTTAGAATAGGAAGGTTTGACTTCTCATTTAAATATTCTAGAACTGAATTGATTACTTCAGGATTGGATTGCTGAGCTTGAGCTAATCTGGCTGCATATTCCTAGATAGATAGAGGTGCAAGATTTGCATTGCTAGTTATGAAATCTTTTAGTTTAGTGTAGAAGTCAGCACTGCTTAAAGCAAAATTACTAACTAATAATGCCAGTTTATCGTAATCTGTAAGCTTATTATATTCAATTGTATCATCTAGTTTAGCTGTAAGCTGAGACTTTAGTGATTCTATTTTAACGATTTTTGGAAGAATAGCATCCAAAATCTCTTTAATAGTTACTCCTGATGCAATAGCTTTTTTGTAATTTCTATGCAAGAGTTCCTCTATCTGGACTAGGCTTGCTAATGAATCATCTAAAGCAATGCTTTCATATCCGTCTAGAAGGTCTAAAGTTGGATTAATTCTAAAAGCATCCCTATTAACTTTGTAGAATTCTAGTCTAGCCTTGTTGAAGGCTATTTCTGAATCTAGGAACTTCTAGACTTTATCGGCTGTATTCTTTTTTGATCTCTCAATCCAACTATTTATTTCCTTAGAATAGTTATCAGCCTCGTTTATCAAGAAGTTAGCTGTTTGTTCATCAATCTCAGGAAGAGGATTTATTGTTCCGAATATATCAGTATGATTGTTAGCAAATTCGTTAACTGATTTATTGTGCCCTACCGGATTACTATAGCTAGACTTAATGGATGCAGCATAAATGAATGCTTTAGCCATTTCTAAGTCTTGTTTGAAGTCCTCCAGGGCCTTCATCTGTGCATCAGTAAGTTGGAACTCTTTAGCAGTTTCTCCATTCTGATACTGCTGATATAGCTCTTCTAAGAACTATTCTATATTAACATCGCTATTTCTAAGCTTCTAAGAAATTTGTTTTAGAATAGGAAGTACGGGATTATTTATAAAAGAAACATTTTCTAAATCAGTTAAAGCCTTTAAGTCGGGGTCAGTTTCTAAATCCTTAAAGATATTAGAAGTTAGTAGTTTCTTTATTCCGTCAAAGGACTGTTTTGAAATATCCTTAATCTGTTTGTTAAGATAACTCTCAGTAATTTCAACCACCTCATCAGCTTCTTCATCTGTTATAGAAGTAATTCCAGACTCTACTCTTGTATAGAAGTCAAGAATATTACTATTGATCAATCCTTGCTCACTATCACCAAATTCCCATAGCTTAGAGTTTTCCAACCAAGCAGCAATATCATCAGCACTCATTACGTTTCCTTTCATAGCTTGTGAAGCTACATAAGCATGAATTACCGAATATATATCACTCTTTGTTAGAGGAACCTTATCATCAAAATCGAAATTGTCTGGAAGTCCAAGATTTCTCTAATCATCTGGGTCTAGATGAGATAAATCCTCTAAATCCATTTTAATAGTATCCCACTAATCGAGATTTAACCTATTTTTGTACTAGCTGTTCAGTGTTTCTCTAACTGATTCGGAAACAGCTTGACGTATTTGCTTGTATAGCTTACGTCTATCTTTTTTGTTAGTACCAATAGTTTTAACTATATTCCAGATCTTCTACTGTAGTTCGGTATTTCCAGGAACTTGAAGTCTTTCAATTATTCTATTGTAAACATTCTTCCTAAGCACTCCAATTTTAGCTTGAAGAGTTCTAAAAGTGTTTCTGTCAATAGGATATTGAGATAACTGACTAATCCACTCCGCAAGATGATTCTCATTGTACTGAGCTATTGCCTCCTGACGAGCCTAAAACCTAGCATCAAAGTCTTGGTCTGATTCGCTTTCTCTCTTAGTATACCTGTCAGCATAGTCTTCGTCAGACTCTCCTTCTAATCTTGAATCATAGTTCAGATATTGAGCAAAAGGATCAAGTTCTGCTATTTTTTTGAATTGTTCAATTTCCTTAGATAAGTCTCTTCCTTGTAGATTCTAGATCTCTGGGTTGATTTTAGCTTGCATATCCTTGAATAGCTTGAAAGCTTCATCTAATCCCATTTTTTTGTTCTTAGAATAGTTTTCATACTATTTAGAGTAGTACTCTTTTTCTTGCTCCGTAAGGTCCTGCACAGACTTACCAGTGTTGTGTCTTATAAACTGATCATACGTTAGAGAAATGAATCTACTGCTAAGTGGAGTATCCATAGCAAATAGCATCTTTTCAACATATCCAAGGGAACCTTCTCCAAAAAGGTAATCTCTCTGCTGAATTAGTTCTTGTTTGTCTGCGTTTAGTTTATCAAGCTTCTGTTGAAAAGTTGCATCTCTTCTCTGAGCATCTGGAGTAGAATTAAGGAGATCTTGTATTTCCGCCTCTTTATCAACTATCTTGTTTACCAGTTTTTGGAAATCCTCCTGATACCTAGTAATATAAGATACCTCCTTAGCATTTTCCCGACTATCTCCTTTTAAGAAATCAGTAAGAGCAGCAGCTCTATACTCTCCCTAAACCATTCTATCGAATAGTTCATCCTCTGACAAGTTAAGCTGATTCTCATTGAGAATCATATCTAACTGGTTAATAGTCTTTCTTAAAGTATTATATATATAATCACTTTGGGATTCGTTTTCATTACTTGCTGATAGATAAACATCGTTTCCGTTTTCATCCTTAGTAGTATTATAAGATAGGTTCTTACTACCAAGTTTTCCTTGATTTCTCAGCCTGTCTAACTCAGCAAATATTTCGTCTTTCTTACCTTGTCTAAGCAAGTAGGTTAACTCGTTCTGGAAATCCTTAGCGTCATTATTCCTGTTCTGGAATACTTCTACTCCGTAGAATAACCCACCGCCAGCTGCACCTCCTAAGAATGACATAGCATATCTTTCGAAAGCATTCTCTCCAGCACCATAGTCTGTCTGTGAAAAGTATCCGAGTTTTCCAGCAAGCTCTCCCATGTATTTAGATACGTCAGCCACTAATTCTTCTGAAACCTCTTCTAGACCTTCTCCAAGTGACTTACCTATAAATCCTAGGGATCTATCCTTTATAGCTGAGTGGTAGTCAGATACCGCTTTCTTTCCAACACCAATACCTCTCTGAATTAATCCCATTATTCCTTTCTTAGTCTCGGTCTCAGCAGCTTCCCTAATTCCTGCAGAACCCATTAATAGTTCGGCATTATGCCTTGCAGCTTCTCTAATAGCTCTTCTAGACGGTTCGTCATTGAAGAACATTTCTCCAAGTCCTAGATACTTATCAACTGCAAACATGCCGATGGTACTTCCCAGAGCAATAGCTGCTGCTTCGAATGGAGTGCCTCCCTTCTCTAGTACTGATTGATATACATCTGTATTAGATACAATAGCCATATATACTAGAGACATGTCTTGTCCGGTTCTCATTCTGCTTTCCACAAGTTTCTGAGCAGCAGGAAGATATTTGTTTAGAGCAGCTTTACCGAAAGCAGTTTCCATCCACTTACCAGTTTCTATCATTTCCTTTCCTATATTCATGGGATTGGAAGTTCCAATATACTGAATAAGTTTCTGCTCAGGAAGTCTCCCAGCAAACACATCTTCTAACCCTTTCTATACTCTTTGTATATATTCTCCCTGTGCTTTAGCGTAAGCAGTATTTATTGCTTTTTGTCCACCTCCAGATAGCTTAGAGAAAGTATTAGCAATGAATTTCTGTTGACCCCACTGTAAAGCTACATCTGACATTAGGTTTCCAAAGTTCTCAAAGCTAAATGTATTCTATTGAGCATAATCAGATGTACCACCTGTCATTCTCTGTCCATACGCTGCCATAGTATTTAGTAACTTGGAATCAACATTATCAGAACCAGCAAACCCCATTGCCATACCGTATAGCATAGGCAATGACTTACTAATCTCTCTTGTAACTAATAGTCCAGAATATGCAGTATTTACATAGGGTATAAACATTGGCAAAACTGCTGTTAGGTTTTTAGCAATAGTTCCCCCTACAGATTTCTCTATGTCGTCAGCGTCAAAGAAGTCATATTTATTTATAGAGCTATTCTCAGAGGTTAGATAATCAGTTGCAGATACTACTTGTTTTCCAATTAAAGACCTTCCATTCAGTCTCTCTGTGTAGTATTCTCCCTCATCATTTACCTTCCATTCCCCTTTCTTGTGGGTTATTGTGTTGCCGGTATATGGGTCTACTTCTGTCTCGTCTTGATCATATGTAGCGTACACTAGAGGGTCATCGAATAGAGATTTAAAGTATCCAACTGGATTATTCCAAAACGAAATATCATTTACAGATACATTTAGATACTTACCTGAAGCGGGATCGTATATTTTACTATTTTGGGCTAACTCTCTCTGAGATTTACCAGATTTTGATACCTCATTAAATCCTGCAACACCGATACTTATATGGTCAGGGTTCTATTGAATTCCAAGATTGAAGTTAACATCTTTAACTTTCCCTTTCTCTGGACGCATGACGTCCCACATACTGTACTCATAGTTGTCTACTATGTTTTCAGTACTAAATTCTGCAAATTTCTGAGCCGCTCCCTGGTAGAATCTGTCAAATAACTCCTCAGAGAACTCTCCCTAAGAGTTCTTGAATAAATCATTTTCTCTAATATATCTACTCTTTAGATATTGATCCTTGGACAACAGTTGAGTATTGTCCAAGGTCATATCAGATATATGCTGAAAGTCTCCAGTATCAAATGTAGGGTTATTTATAGTTGCTACAATCCAATCGTTCTGTTTCATTGTATTAATATATTACTATCAACTGAGCCCTAGGTATTTCGCTTATTCCATACCTGTTGGGCTTCTTCATATTTACGAGCTGTGGATTCCTTTATCTCGTTTTCATCAGCGTTCATAGAGTTGATAGGATTAGTAGTTAATGGAATATAAATATTTCCTTTATAAATCTTATCATAACTTCCCCATAATTGGGCAGGAACATCGTAAAACTCATTATAATCAAGTTTGTATTCTCCTCTGTCCTCATCACTAAGTCCAGACTCTAAAGTTCTATATAGTTCTCTATCATCTCCAGCATTAACAATAAAGTTAGAATTAATATCGTCAAAACTCCATTTCTTTCCAGTTTTGTCTGATACGCCTGCAGCCTTGCCAGAAGTAAGACCTTCTAACACTAGGAATTGTCCAGAATTACTTGGTTTCAATTCTCCATTAGACTACATTATTGGAGCAAGAGAAATGTATTTAGACTGTTTCAGAAGTTCCTATGCTCTTCTCTAATACTCCGCACTTCCAGGCTGGAGTCCAGATCTTTTTAATTCATCATTAAAATCAGAGAACACCTCCACTGCTTCTACCCATACTTTTCCATCTTTAACAGGAAGAGTTACTACATATGCTCCAGAGTTCACGTTCACCATGACATCGTTGAAGCTATCGGTAGATATTTTGACGTCACCAAAAGTAATAGCCTTAGGATTTTTGACCATATAACCTACTCCAGACTTGGTAAGGTAGTCCCCTAAAGAGCAGTTCTGATCTGGACCAGGAGTTGCTCCGTAGAATTTACCATCAACTGACATAGTTCCCTTTTTAACCAGTAGATTGAGAGTGGAATCGTCTCCTCCCTTACCTGATTGTACTTGTCTCCAGAATCCTTCTTTTGGATCCTCTTCCTTACTGCTTCCAGACTTATCTTTGGTTTTACTCATAGCGTGATCCATAGTACCATGATAAGTAATATCGAATTGATGAGAAGTAGTCTGTCCGCTTAGTAAATATTGTAAAACAAGGTCTTGAGTAGCCTTATTCTTGTCTGGAGTCTGTAGCTTCCATGCTGCCCAAGTCTTAGCTCTATCCGGAAACAATGCTGATATATATGATGTTAGAGCCTTAATTTGCTGTAGTTGGTTCTTATCAATTATTTTATATTCATATAGTCCTTCTGCTGTGACTGAACCCATAGCCTGAACCTAGTCGTCTTGTTGTAAAGTCTTAAGTAAGGCTAATCCCTTGGATGCTTGTCCCTCGGCAGAAAAATATCCATTTCTTGTATAATCTGTAGAACCTAGATTAGCTTTAGCAGTTTCTACAAGTTTCTGAAATGATTCAAACCCCATGCTATTATTTATAATATCAAAGGAAGTTTGATTATTGTTGAAATCAGAATCATATGCTCTTAAATGAGCAATGTTCGATACTGTTAGTGGAGAATATTTATCTCTATTGTTAAAATAGGTATCCAATCCAATAGTGTGGACTTCTCCATCCTCAGTCTATACTATTAATTTACCATCAGGAGAAATAGCAGGTTCCTGCATTGCTCCATTCTATTGAGCATTTTTCAATGCTTCATCGTATTTTGTTTTATTCTATTGAGCTAT
>NFZD01013568.1_pt1 | contig 15588 bp, 23 predicted proteins | sample 1095381 | NCBI WGS metagenome assembly NFZD01 (sample SAMN03609891, study PRJNA323583) | gut metagenome | isolation source: feces | host: Rattus norvegicus | place: Denmark: Riget | collected 2013 | reverse complement strand
TTGGCGAAACCGGGAATTGAAAGTGCCATCGGCAGGATAGCAGAGAGGTCGGGGCTTAAGAGACGAGTATATCCGCATCTCTTCCGGAAGACCACAGCAACCAATATGGTCAAGCGTGGATGTCCGAGAGAATTGGTAGCGTTTTACCTTGGTCATAAAAATGGAGATGCCCGGACGTTAAATAAACATTATGCTGCTACGACACCGGATCAGGTACTTGGAGCTTTCCGGAAATATGGTGCGGCTGCATAGTAACCAATAGTATAGAACCCATACCAGTAGTGCGTGTCCCATACTACTGGTTGGGTTAGACGAGATTAACCGAGTAACTAAATTTTGATTTAGGCGTGAAGAATTTGAATCGAATAAGGAGAAAACAAAATGATTAAAATTAAGAAAAACCCAAATGGAGATACGAGAACAGCACCAAAAGGAATTACATTTGAGAAGTTTCAAGAAGCTAATGATATGCATATTGATGATGTAAAAGAAGTAATGTATGCACTTGCAAAATTAGTAAATAGAGCAGGAGATTTCCATGATTGCACAAAAAAGTCACAGGAAAGAATGTTTTACAGAAATTTTGTAGATGCACAGGAAAATCACAAGAATTTTGTGAGTTTGGAGTGGTACAAACTTCATGTAGCGGCAGAGAGACATCATTTACTGTCGAATTGTCCAGACGATGTAAATCTAATTGATGTACTTGAAATGATTGCAGATTGTACTTGTGCAGGATTAACAAGAAGCGGAGAGATTAGAGGACTTGAGATTAATTCTGATATCTTGGAAAAGGCTGTTAAAAATACTGCTGAATTAATTAGGTCAATGGTAGTAGTGGTTTAGTGATAACTAAAACTGAGATTTGATGGAGGAAATTGAGATGTGGATTATGAGTCAAAACAAAGAGAATCTATTTAATCTTGATAAGTTCCAAGGGATAGAGTATGGCACTACACGAAATCATAAGCACCGCAAAGGCGGCGAACCACCAGAGGATATCCCGACATTATTTTTGTCTGATGGATGCCTAGAACAATTGGGGCGGTACGAAACAAAGGAACGATGTCTTGAGATATTGGAAGATATTGCAAATATGTATCAATATGCGAATGAGTGCGCTGTGACCGGTGTCGGATCGACGCAGCCGGAATTTGTATATCAGATGCCAAAGGACTGATATTTAGTGAGGTGGAGTGATATGGCGAGATTTGAAATTGAGTACGCACAATTTACCAAAGTTATAATCGAAGCAGAAAACGAAGAAGAGGCGAATGATTTAGCTTCAATAATGGACGGAGAAGAAATTGCAGAACACGACACACATGATTATGTCATTTGGGATGTAAGAAAAATAGATTAGAAGTTGTTGGAGGAGTAATGAACGTACTAGAGAAAATTTTGAAAGAGATAAAAGACTTAAAGGAAAAGCAGAATAGTAGCAATCAGGATTATGCGACAGGATACTTCAGTGCTTTATCAACAGTCGAAGGAATCATATCAGGAGTGAAAGAGAACGATGGTTGGATTCCAGTAGAAGAAGGATTTCCCGAAGAAACAGGATATTATCTTGCTCAATTATCAAGAAAATTACCAAATGAAGATTATTCCGACAGAGTGGTTGTGCTGTTTAACGGAGAAGAAAAAGAATTTATGTGCTATGCAAAACTTATAATCGCCTGGCAGCCACTTCCAGAACAATACAGGGGTGATAGCAATGCATAGAGACAGCAAAGACAGACACAGGCAGAAAATAAGAGAGAACGACCACTATAACGATCTGGAAGAGCGCAAGGTATCAGACAAGGCAAGGGAGAGATTCCAGCGTCCGCCATATCAGATTACAGATGTTACAGGCTATATGGCAAAGAAATACGACATAAAAAGGGAGATGGAACAATGAACAGGTCGGAAAACCTGCGTGCTTTTCTTAGGTTCGTGAACGAGTGCCAAGCACTGAATGAGATGGCAAGAAAAGAAGTTTCGAAAGAAGACAAGCGTCAGCAGGATTTATTACATGAGATTGAATTTGAACCAAGAGCAAAGGAGAGAAGTAAGTTATGCACACAGCTCCATCGGTCAAGATTGAACCGGAGAAAGTACAAGGATATATTCGAAGAGACGGATGATATTGTACAGTTCTTCAATGTTGGGCAGCACAAAAAGGTTCTTGATCAGATGGGGCAGTTGATTGGAAAAGTAAGAAAAGTGGAAAAATATCATGAGAATAGGGTATATATTCCGAGATTGCAGGAGGGAGAGGACACCGATGGATAAGGAAAAACTTAAGCAGTACATACCGCTAAAAAAGGAATTGAAGATGCTTGATAAGAAGTTGGAAAAGTTATATGCTCGTCAAGAGAACATTCCGGAAGTACTTGGAAAGGTAACTGGATCCAGTTTGGATTTTCCATATACGGAGGTGCGGACAACTGTGAAGATGTCTGAACCGAAAGAAAATGATGCGATAAACCGGTTAATCAGAATAAAAGAGAAACGTAAAGAAGAGGTAAATAAGTTATTAGTTGAAATAGAAGAATTTATAGCCGGAATACCGGACAGTATTACTCGGCAAATATTTGAACTCACATATATTGACGGGAAGAAGCAGAGAGAAGTGGCGGACATAGTATGTCTTGAGAGGAGCAGTATATCTAAGAAAATTGATGGTTATTTGCATCTTTCACACAATTCACAAAAATAAAGTGTTATAATTATTCTAGAAAAGATAGAATTATTTCTAGTCTTCCTTCAAAAATAATAAAATCTTAGAAAGTACACCTTGTAGAAATGCAGGGTGTATTTTTGTGTATGTTAGAACATAAAAGTGTCTAAAAGCGGTGAAAAGTGGAGCAAAGTAGTTGAAAATGGAATAAAAAGAGTGTATGATAAAGAAAAAAGTTAGAGGTTTTATATCTAAATTTACTTTTTTCGCACCCTGTATTACTTAAAATAAAGACGGGGTGATTTTTTGACAAATAAACGTAATAATTCTAAGGAGGAAGGTACTATGGCTGCAACCGTAAGAAATTATGCTTATGAAGTAAGGGCTAAGGAAAGTAAGAAGATCATGGCTCAACCGGCAGTAAGTAAAGCATTTCTTGATGACTGTAAAAAAGTTGCACAGAAGTATCGCAAGAAAAAGTAATGTCAATTTATCAGGATTTAATGTCGAAGGATTATTTTGAAATGGCAAAAAATTTTTATGTTAATCCAAAACATTGTGACAACCCAGGACATTACGAAACATTCATAAGGCAAGATTGCTTTACTGACCAGAAACAAGGCATGGGCGTCACCCATGTCTTTGTTGATGAAAACGAGTCCGGGGAAAAAGCTATTGCTGGGTATATTACTCTAAGGTGCAGTTCACTGATTATGGATGTTGGTGAATCTTACAAATTAGGATATCCTGCATTAGAAATAGCTGAGCTTGCAGTAAGTCAGGATTATGAAAGAAGCGGTCTTGGAACCGATATGGTGAAGTTTGCAATTAATGAAGCTGTTGAACTCAATGAAACAATATTAGGTATACAGTATGTAATACTATGCGCGGATGTAGCTGCGGTAGATTTTTATGCAAACTCAAAGTTGGGTTTCAAAAAAATACGGCAATTACAGCAGATACCAAGAGAGCATAGAAATAGCAATTGTGAACCAATGATGTTGAAAATAGTTCAAAATATATAAGTTTAAGTGGATAAGATAGAGGCGCCCTACGGGGTGCTTTTCTTATGCAAAAAAAACTATTGGATTGTAGCTCAGTGGTAGAGCGATGGCCTTATAAGCCATGTGTCGCAAGTTCGATTCTTGTCAATCCAATTTCATATCGTACAGCGTGCACAGCTCCAGCGGATCTACATTTCATCCTTACTCCGTGGTCGCAATCGGCGGTCATAATGGAGCTGGCAGGACTGTATTTAATATATAATTAACCAGAATTGAAGGTGGTGGTGTGGCGAATTATGAAAACATAAAAGATTATGGTTTTGATAAACGAACAGCGAAGGAACAGCGAGAGATTGCTGTTATGGGCGGTAAGGCAAGTGGAGAAGCGAGGCGCCGGAAAGCAGATTTCCGGAAGACATTAAACATGCTGCTTACCGCAGAAATAGACAACGAAGAATATAAGCCGATTCTAGAGGCACTTGGTGTTGAGTGTACTTTAGAGTCGGCTCTTTTAATGGCGCAGATCAAAGAAGCTCTCATGGGAAATACTAAGGCTGCTACTTTTGTAGCTAAGTATGCCGGACAGTCTGCACAGCCAGAAGAGAACATTCGGAATCGGGAAGCAGATACAGAACTCAAGAAAGCAAGAAAACAATCTGTTACAGGAGAAAATGAGACGGAAGAGGCGATTGAAAAGCTGGATCAGATATTAAAAGGAGTATATGAGAATGCAGTTAAGCAGCAAGCAGAATGAGTATATCGTAAATGCGACTCATCGTTGGAACATTAAGTCGGGTGCGGTCCGTTCTGGTAAATCTTATGTAGATACTGCATTTGTAATTCCTTTTCGGATTAGAGAAAGAGCAGGCTTGCCGGGATTAAATGTTATTCTGGGGGTATCCAAAGAATCTATCGAGAGAAACGTCTTACAGCCGATGCGAGAAATCTACACGGATAAGCTGATTGGTACGATTAACAATCGGAACATTGCAAGGATATGTGGGGAGGATGTATATTGCCTTGGCGCTGAAAAAGTTAGCCAGGTAGCAAAAATACAGGGAGCATCCATCAAGTATTGTTATGGTGATGAGATTGCGAAGTGGAACAAAGAAGTGTTCCAGATGTTGAAATCCCGTCTTGATAAACCGTACAGTTGCTTTGATGGAGCCTGCAATCCAGAGAACCCAACACACTGGTTAAAAGAATTTCTGGATAATGTGGAACTGGATATATACCTTCAAAGATACACGATATTCGATAATCCATATCTTCCGGAAGAATTTGTTGAGCAGCTTTGCAAGGAATATGAAGGTACAATATATTATGACAGATTGATTCTGGGATTATGGAAACGTGCGGAAGGAGCAATCTATAAACGATTTGCGGATAATCCGGATGCCTTCCGGTGTCAGATTGTAGATGAGCCCGCGCCGGATAGAGAGTATAAGCAGTTTCGAAAGGAAGATATCACTTCAATAGAGATTGGCCTTGACTTTGGAGGAAATCAGTCCGGTCATTCTTTTGCCGCAAGGGGATATACAGATGATTACAGAGACGTGATTGCACTGAAGTCTCGCAGGATCATGGCAAAGGACGAGAATGAGGATATCGACAGTAATATGTTAGATGCAATGTTCTGTGAGTTTGTGCAGGAGGTAATAGATAAGTATGCAGTTGTCGTGAAACGTGGAGAATATGTGGAGTACTGCAATGTGGAAACGGTTTACTACGACAATGCGGAGACAGTTCTTGGTAATTCTATCAGGAACGCTGTAGAAAAGCAGTTTCCGTGGATCAGCGTGAGGAAGGCGAAGAAAGAGATTATCAATGACCGGATCCGATGTACCGTCAAGCTCATGGGGGCAGGACGGTTTTTTATTACAGATGATTGCGGAAGCTTAAAAACAGCTTTATCAGATGCGGTGTGGAATAAAGAGATTATTGGAAAAGATGAGCGTCTTGATGATGGCAGCACAGATATCGATAGCTTGGACGCATTTGAGTACACGATTGAGCGTGATATGAAATACCTAATAGAAGAGGTGAGAGATGGGATTATTTGAAAATATATGGAAAGGAATAAGGCGTATGTTTGGGTACACAACACTGAAAACAATCGTCGGGAAAGACGTAGCTCTATCTAGTAGGATGATAGATGCCATAAATGACTGGAAGAGTATGCTTACTGGGAATGCTGAGTGGTTGACAGAATCGATACAGTCGTTACGGATTGAGCAGGGAATCTGCAGGGAGTTCGCAGATGTGGTTCTTTCGGAAATGGAAACGTCTGTAAGCTCAGAAAAACTGGATAAAATTTATCAAAAATGTCTGACTGGATTGAATGAAAACCTGCAGGACGGTCTAGGACTTGGATCTTTTATCTTGAAACCGCTAGGCGGGGATAAGGCAGAATTTGTCACTGCTGATAAGTTTGTTCCGATTTCTTTCGGGGATGATGGGAAACCGACAGACATTGCATTTTTTACATCGAAAAGAGTTGGAGAAAATGATTATTTCACGAGGGTAGAAAGACATTATTTTGAAGGGGGAAATCTTGTTATTTCAAACAAATGTTATCATTCGCAAGATTCCTCGGATATCGGGCAGTTGTGTTCCCTGGAAGAAGTGGAAGAATGGAAGAACATTAACCCGGGGCCAGTGATGTTCCGCGGTATGCAGCAGATGGACTTTGGATATTACAGGAACCCGATTAAGAATAACGTAGATGGCTCAGCGTGTGGCGTGTCTATCTTCGACGCTGCCAGAGAACGAATTAAGAAAGCAGATCTGCGAGGAAGTCAACTTGACTGGGAATATGAATCCGGTGAAAGAGCAATTCACGTAGCTACTAGGGCGCTCAAACATGATAAGGCTACTGGGCGATTCGGCATGGCAAGGCTTAATAAGAGATTGTACAGGGGCTTAGAGTTAGACGCTGGCAAAGATCAAGAACTTCTGAAAGAGTATTCACCAGAACTCAGAGACGAAGCCTATAAGCGTGGGCTTGAAGAGGTAAAGAGAGAGATAGAATTTATCGTAGGGCTTGCTTATGGAGATCTGTCTGACGTGCAGGAGGTATCGAAGACAGCAACAGAGATCAAGGTATCGAAGCAGCGCAAGTACAACCGTGTTAATGCGATTGAAGAAAAGCTCGAAGAGTGCCTGAGAGACTTTGTGGCAGGCTTGGCGTTTTACAACAAAATGTATCGCTCTGGATACGAGCTTAGTTGCAAATTCAGTGACTCCATTTTGACCGATGAAGAATCGGAACGTCAGCAGGATCGGCAGGATGTATCTATGGGCGTTATGAGCCACGCAGAGTACAGAGCCAAGTGGTACGGCGAGACATTGGAAGAGGCAGAAGAGAACCTGCCAGCACAAAGTCGGGTGATGGAGTAGGATGCGAAAAGAATACCAGGACAAGATGGTCGATAAAATGACTGCCAGGTTTACCGCTCTTGAGGACAGGATCATGCAAGACATTGTTCGCAGGATAAATATGACAGGGAAGATCACAAGCACTGCAGACTGGCAGATTAACCGGCTTAAGATATTAGGCTATTCTTCCGAGGATATCGAGGCATCTCTGAAAGAGACATTGAACGCCACATATCCAGAAATGTTTGAATTGTACGATAAGGCGATTAACTGGGAATACGTTAGGAATAAGGATGTATACGAACAGATTAACGCTGAGTATATCCCTTATGAAGAGAATGAACAGTTGCAGCAGATTACGGAAGGCATTAAGAGGCAGACAAGGGACGAGTTGGACAATATCACGCAGTCACTAGGGTTTTATCTCGACTATGGAGATGGAAAGCGAATTCTAACACCTCTTGCACAGGTGTATCAAGGTTTTCTTGATGCTGCATGTATGGACATCGTATCCGGCGCCTTTGATTATAACTCGGTTCTCAGGCGAGTAGTCACACAGCTGACCAACAGCGGGCTGAGACAGATAGATTATGCGTCTGGTAGAGCGAACCGGATTGACGTAGCAGCACGAAGAGCGATTATGACAGGCGTGTCTCAAATCACAGGGAAAATCACAGATTACAATGCTGAGAAGCTGGGCGCAGATCATTTCGAAGTTGCCTGGCATTCCGGAGCCAGGCCAACCCACGCAGTGTGGCAGGGAAAGGTTTGGACGAGGGAACAGCTTGTTAATGTGTGTGGTCTTGGCAGCGCTACAGGGTTGTTAGGTATTAACTGCTACCATGAATATTATCCATTCTTTCCGGGGATTTCCGAACGCAACTGGACGGATGAGTGGCTAGAAGAGCAGAACCGTAAGGAGAACACACCGAAGACCTTTAACGGCAAAGAATACACTCTGTATGAAGCAAAGCAACGTCAGAGGCAGATGGAAACTTGTATGAGGGCGCAGCGTGAAAAAGTTGAGCTGTTGAAGACGGGTGGCGCTGATCCGGATGATGTGATGCTTGCCAGGGCGAAATATCAGGGGCAGTTGAATGAATATAGTCGGTTTTGCAAGAAGATGAGCCTGACAGAAGAACGTGAGCGTATTTATTATGATATGCGTGGAAGGATTGCACCGAGAAAATATATTGATATATCTGCACAGCGTGATATAATCAAAGAGAAAAAAGTACTCGAAAGCAAGACATATTCTTCAGCAATAAAAGCAGAAGAAAAGAAAATCTATAAAGACAATGTAGAAACGGCAGTGCTTTTTGACAGCCGAGGAAATGTATTATTCCGCGAAAGTAGCGGAGCTTCAAATTATGTTAAGTTTTCAAAAGAACAGTTAAGTAGAATGAAAGGTGCTACATTGACACATAACCATCCATCAAGTAGTACTTTTAGTCCTGCGGATGTATCCATTATGACAGAGCAAGGACTTAACGTAATTAGAGCAACAGGCACATCAAAAACATATCAATTGAAAAAGTTGAATGGAGCAGAAGTGAACCATGACTTTTCAATTGATTACGAAAAAGCGATGAGTGACAATAAAAAAATAACAGATAAGGACTTCCGTAAGTATGAGAAAGAACGCAAACAGGGGAAAATAAGTCCGCTAGAGTATCAAGATAAAATCAACGAACTAAACAAGAAATGGAATGATTTGAATAGTGATTGGCTCAAGAAGAATTCAAGAAAATATGGTTACAAATATGGCGTTATCGAAAGGGGAAAATAAAATGCCAAAAACAGAAGATGGGGGCTTCATTTTAGATGATAGTGGGATGTGTCCGTATAGTATAAATGAAAAACCCGAAAAAGAAAAAGAGAATAAAGAGGAAAAAGATAATTAATACCACCCATTCTTAACAACAGAGTGAGTGGTATTTTTGTACCCATTTTTAAGAAAGGAAGGTGAATGATATGGGAGAAATGATGAGTTTTCCAGAGACTCCTGAAGAGTTTGTAAAACAGTATTCTTTTCGGGATAAGAAAGAGGAATATACAAATGGATCAGAGTTGATTCCTGTATTTAGAGTAGAGCAGATGATCAACCATTATTTCAGAGAGAGGCGGTGATCCGAATATCTCCCATTGAGGCGCAGGGTTACGCGTCTTATTTTTATGCAAATAATTAACTTGGTCAGGTGATCAGACCTAAAACAGTCGATTCATGGCGGATGGTTACACGCCTAAAACAACCTAATATGAAAGGAGAAGCAACATGAAGACAGAAGAATTGAAAAAACTTGGACTGGAACAGGAGACCATAAACAAAATTATGGAGATGAATGGTCAGGATATTGCAGCTGAACAGGCAAAGACTACAAAGGCTGAGAGTGAGCGTGACAACTACAAAGACCAGCTTACGACAGCAACAGAATCTTTGGAAAAGTTCAAGGATGTAGATCCAACGGCCATGCAAGGCGAGATTGATCAGCTCAAACAGCAGTTAAAGGATAAGGATACGGAATACGCGGCCAAAGAAGCAGACCGCATTTTCACTGACACCATCAAAGAGGCTATCAAATTAGCCGGCGGAAGAAATGAAAAAGCAGTCATGGCTATGCTTGATATGGATACATTGAAAGCATCGAAAAACCAGTCTGAGGACATTAAGAAAGCATTGGAAACCGTAAAGGAGTCTGATGCTTATTTATTTGGAACTGATGAACCATTTTCTAATCCGGTAGGAGCTACAGGTGGAACAGGTGGCAATGGTGGAGATAATCTCTCTGCAATCAGAGCAGCAATGGGCTTACCGGCAAAGAAAGACTAAAAGAAAGAATGAGGTAATTAATTATGGCAAACACAATCGCGTTAAGAAAAGCATATTCCACTATGCTAGATGAAGTTTATAAACTAGCATCTCTTACAGCCGTTTTGGACGGACCAAACGACCTTGTGAAAGAGGGCGCAAACGCAAATGAAATTTTGATTCCTAAACTGTCTATGCAGGGACTCGCTAACTACAACAAGCAGACAGGCTATGTTGCTGGTGATGTAACGCTTGAGTACGAAACAAAGAAATGTACTTATGATCGTGGACGTATGTTCACCGTAGACGCAATGGATAACATTGAGTCCGCAGGTGTGGCGTTCGGAAGACTGTCCGGAGAGTTCCTGCGAACACAAGTTGTTCCTGAGCTTGACGCTTGGAGGCTTGCATCTTATGCAGGATACGCACCAGCAACGCAGAAAGTTGCGGCTGCTATTGCAGATGCAAAAGCAGGTATTGCAGCAATCAGAAAAGGAAAGACGGCGATCGAAAACGCAGAAGCAAAGCCAGAGACATGCTATCTGTATATCTCTAATCAGCTTAAGGGAGACATTGAAGATCTTGACACAACAGCATCCAAGAAGGTTCTCGATGGATGGGCTGGCGTTATTCCAGTACCAGAGGGACGCTTTTATGATAAGGTGACTCTTACGGCTTCCGGTGCTGGTGGGTATGCAACAAGCGGCGGAAATAAGATTAACTTCCTTATCGTTGATAAAAATGCTGTGATCCAGAATCAAAAACATACTGTATCTAAGATTATCACACCGGATCAGAATCAGGATGCAGACGCTTGGAAGTTTGGTTATCGCACGGTGGGTATTGCAGAGGCGAAAGATAATAAGAAGGTAGCTATCTACGCTCACACTGCGGCAGAATAGGAGCTGATGCTAAATGCTAGAGTATAGTTTTTATACCGAGACCTATGGCGGGAAGAACATACCGGAGGAGGATTGGACAAGGGTGTCTTTGAAAGCAAAACAGCGGCTGAACAGTTATACGTTTGGGCGTCTATCTGGAGGATGGGACGGTTCTGAGCTTGTGAAACTGATCAGCTGCGCGGTGTGTGAAATGTCGGAACTGATTTACGCAGATGAGAAACGTGCTGGCAAGGCATCGGAGAATAATGATGGTTATTCCGTGTCTTACGAGACGGAGAAGCCTTTAGAGGTGTCTCTTTATGATGTGGCGTGCGTGTATCTCGGTGATACAGGGCTTATGTATGCGGGGGTGGAAGAATGCTGACCAATGCAGACATTACGATTTACAACCGTAAGTTTGACAAGAAAACCGGCTTTGATCTATGGAACCGAACTGTGATCCGAGACGTGCATGTCTATGTCGACCACAAGGTAGCCGTTGGAGATACTGGTTTAAATAGTGCAGATGTCTATAAAATCCGTATTCCTGATAATGTTGGGAATGCGGATTTCTATCTTCCGCCGGAAGAATATGTAGCGCTTGAAAACCCGTCCGACTATTGGACGATACAGAACGATGATCATATCGTGCTCGGTGTGTGCGATCTTAAGATTGATCGTCCGGCAGAACTCCAAGCGATAAGACTCAGACACTGTAAGGTGACAAGCTGGTCAGATAACCGGTTTGGAGGTTTGCCGCATTGGCGTATCGGAGGTGAGTAGATGCCAAAACCAAAAAGGAATATAAAAATTGCCACTCCGAGGGGGCAGATTTCCACCTACACAATGAAGACAGGAAAAGTGGTAGCGAGACTTGATTGGAACTCCGGCTTCGCAAGAAAAAAGGGACAAGCATTTGAAAGTGCACAGGAATTTGTTGATTCTGAGTGCCTAAGGTATATGAACCCACTGACACCACGAAGAACCGGTATGCTGATCAAGTCCGGCACACTTGGAACGGTGATTGGAAGCGGAAACATTGAATACCTAGCCACTTATGCGCGAAGGCAATACTACGAGCACAAAGAAAAAGCACATTGGTTTGAAACGATGAAAGCGAGCAAGAAAGACGTGATACTGAAAGGGGCTGAGCAGATTGCAGGCAGGTAAGACACCGATTATTGAAAGTGTAAGAAATTATATTATGACTTGTGACTTTCTAAAAGGCGGACGAGTGAATATTGATTATCTCCCTGATCAGATGGCGTATTCCATCGACACGATCGGATGTGATCCGGTTTACAAAAAATACGTTGATGGCACATGCCTGAAACAGTTCCAGTTTGCGCTCACGAGTAAGGAAGCTTATGATGGTGACGCAAGAACCGGCATTGCGAACAGTGGGTTTTATCAGTATTTCGAGGAGTGGATTGAAAGTAACAACTTAAACGATAGATACCCTGCATTGGACGGACACGATGCGATAAGAGTGGACGTGCTGCAGAGCGGCTATCTGTTTTCCACAGAAGTTGACCTTGGCAGGTATCAGATTATTTGCAGATTGATTTATAAATAGGAGGCTATGAATATGGCAGTTGAAAAGAAAGAGCTTGTCGGCAGACATAAGCGTTTGGCGTTTATGGATGTCGAAGGAACAGGAACGACATTTATCAGAATGACAGGTTTTACGGCACTGTCTGAAGGCAAAGAAGCGAAAGAATATAACCGACAGTATGTAGACGAGGCTACAGAGCGTAATGATGTAGTAGGCTATGCAACTTCTGTTGAATATGAATTTGACAGATACACCAACGATAAGGTGTGTGAGAAGATTTGTACGATTACAGACGATGAGTTGGTGGGCACAGAAGCACAGGTAGATATCGTTACAGTAGATGTGTTTACCGCAGACGATAACAAGCGTGCGATTGCGCGAAAGCGCACATGGAGCGTTATTCCAGATACTTCCGGGGATGGTACGGATGCGTTGATTTACAGCGGAAGTTTTGCTGCAGCGTCTGAAATTACAAAAGGATATGTAACTTTGGATGACAAAATGGAAACATGCACTTTTACAGAAGGAGCAATTCCATCAGAGTAGAAAGATAGGAGAGTGAGCCGATGAGCCAGTGGAAATTTGGAAAATTTGAAACAGAGATTGATTTTACGGACGTGGATTTTCTTGATCGAATCGATGAGGGAAAGCAGTTAATGCAGGAAGCTGAAAAGAATGTTTTAAAGGTAGGAAAGAACTCGGATATTATCCGGTCGCAGTGTGAGGTCTTTTATGCCTTCTTTGATCACGTTTTTGGACGTGACGCAAGAGAGTCCATGTTCGAGGGAAAAACAAGCCTTATGTTATGCGTCAAGGCAAGTGAGTCTCTGAGTGCGTTTGAACACCAAGAAGCGGAAAAAATTGGTAGCACATACAAAAAGTACGAAGTGCAGAACCACGGAAACAGGCAGCAGAGAAGAGCGTACAATAAACAGAACCGGAAGAAGGGACATAAGTAATGCATATCCTCTACAGAGAGTTCCCGGAAAGTGTCAGAGTATCTGGAAAGAGCTATGATATCGAGACGGACTTCCGGGAATGGATAAGGTTTCTTGAACTTGCAGAAGACGAGGAAGTCCCGTGGCAGATTAAGGTGCAATTGATACTGCAGTGGTTTACGAGTGAAGTCCCCGAAGACATAGAACAAGCTATCTATGCTCTTGGGGACTTTTGTTCCGGTTATTCAGATTCGGATAATCAGGAAGAGGAGCGAGGGCGTACCAAACAGGTTTATTCCTTTGAACAGGACGCGGACTGCATATATACCGCATTCCGAGAGGTGTACGGTATTAATTTGCAGGCAGTGCCTTATATGCACTGGTGGGAGTTCCAGACATTGCTTTTAGGACTTCCGGAAAAGACGGAGATCAAACAGCGAATGATGTATCGGTCGATTGACCTTCGGGACATAAAAGATAAAAACGAGCGGAAGCGCGTGCAGAAGATCCAGAAATCTATTGCCATAAAGAAAAAGAAGAGGACGAGAAAGATGGATCCGTATGAGATTGGAGCGATGTTCTGATGATGAAGAAAAAAGTCCAGATACCAACAGAACGAAAGTGGTATGTCTGCCCATATTGCGGGAAGAATCTCGTAATACACGAAGATACTGCAGTATGTAATGGCGTGTTTATCCGGTGTAAAGAGTGTCGGAGAGAAGTTGAGATAAAGATATAAGTATGATGCACATGTGAGCCGATGAGCCGTGCTATTTTCGAAAGGATGTGAAGATAGTATGGCTGATGGCTATTTGAATTTTGATACAAAAATAAATGAGGCTGGTTTTAATAAGGGTATATCGAAGTTAAGTAATATTGCTCAAACCGGTCTAGGAGTTGTAATCGGTAATATCGCAACGTCTGCTGTGCAGAAGATTGGGCAACTTGGTTCCGAATTGGTTGCTGGTCTTAATGAATCGTCTGCAGCATGGAAGACGTTCCAGGCTAACATGCAGATGAATGGAAAAACTGCAGATGAGATCTCCAAAATAAAAGGAGAGTTGAAAGACTTTGCAGAACAAACGATCTATAGCGCATCGGATATGGCAAGTACATTTTCCCAGCTGGAAGCGGTAGGAACCAAGAATACAACCGCTCTTGTCAAAGGCTTTGGCGGTTTGGCGGCTGCCGCTTCAGATCCAACGCAGGCCATGAAGACGTTGAGCCAGCAAGCAACACAGATGGCAGCTAAGCCAAAGATTGCATGGGAAGACTTTAAACTGATGGTAGAACAGACTCCGGCTGGTATCTCTGCAGTTGCAAAAACGATGGGAATGTCGACGCAAGAGCTGATTTCTAATGTACAGGATGGAAAGGTAAAAACAGAAGAGTTTTTTGATGCGATTGCGAAGACAGGAACAAATGCAGATTTCACCGCGCTTGCTACACAGTATAAAACTATAGGACAAGCTACAGACGGGCTGATTGAGACGCTGACTGGACAGTTGCAGCCGGCGTTTGACACATTGTCACAGGTCGGAATCAATGCAATTAGTGGAATTACGGACAAGATCAGCGCCGGCTCTCCCATAATCGAGAAATTAACAGTCACCGTAAATACGCTTGTCGATAAGCTTAACTCCATGTCTACGGAAGAGCTTGTGAACCTTGCCAAGATGGGTGGCTTGCTAGTAACAGCAGTTCCGGCATTAGCAGGAATCGGTAAGGGAATGGAAGTCGCAAGTACAGCGTCAGGAGCGTTCACCAGTGCACTAAGTGGTATAGGAAATGGTGTAAAGAGCATTCCTGGAAAATTTGAATCTGCAAAGAAATCAATCGGAGGACTCGGAAAAAGTTTCGGAACATTAGGAAGTGCTATCACGGGTCCATTCGATGTTATGATGCCGAAAGTGACTGGAAGTGTCCGAAAGATTGGAAGTACCGTTGCGTCTCTTCCGGGTAAAATAGTTAGCCCGATAGGGAAGATAGGAAAAGCAGTTGCCGGGAAATTCCCAGGAATCACAAGTGCGTTTTCTGATTTCACGGGCTATTTAGGCACGTGGGGTGGAAATGTAGGATCTGCTCTTTCTGGAGTGCTTGGAAATGTCGGAAAGTTTATGCCTGGTTTTGCTAAGCTTATGAACTTTGGGCTTGTTGCCGGTGTTCTTGTAGCTGGTCTTGGACTGCTTAACACGCAGTTTGGAGAACAGATCAACACGCTTTTAACCACTATGCAGACCAAGGGACCGGAACTGATTACAAATTTCTGCAACGGAATTGTATCCGCACTTCCAAATTTGACAGCGCAAGGCGGGCAGATTCTTAATAATTTACTGCTGGCAATAACAGCTAATTTAC
>NFZD01000007.1_pt1 | contig 15591 bp, 16 predicted proteins | sample 1095381 | NCBI WGS metagenome assembly NFZD01 (sample SAMN03609891, study PRJNA323583) | gut metagenome | isolation source: feces | host: Rattus norvegicus | place: Denmark: Riget | collected 2013 | reverse complement strand
GATCTGGCGTTGGACTCTCTTGGAGAGTTTGCTAAGGATCTGGTGGATAGGGTTGGGATGTTGTCGGTTCCGATTTATTTGGAGAACGTGGTGGATTCGACTCCTCAATGGAGTACAGATAACTTTTTCTCTTTGTTGGAGTATATTAGATCTTATGGGATCTATGGGGTTTGTGTAGATACTGAACATTTGTATGCTTCTAATGGGGTATCTTTGCCGGGGGTTCTTAATCTTTTGCGATCATTTAGTATCTGGGGTACTCCTACGATAGTCCATTTGAATGCTATTCCTAAGTCGGTTCATCCGGGGAGGAGATTGGATCGTCACTCTAATACTAGTTTACTTGAATGTTCTGTGAATTCTTTTGAAGATTATATTTCATTCGTATATAGTTGTAAAGACTTGGGAGTCCCTTGTATTAGGGAGGTTTCTCAGTCTGTTATGGAGTTTGAAATGTTGAAATTATGCCTGAATTCGTAACTTTAACTCAACAAACGGCTACGTTAAAAGAATCTTTTAATAGATTTGATACTGTTTTAAAAGAGATTTTCTTTAAATTGGAAGATGCTCTTAGTAGGCTTTATGAAGAGGATTTGTCTTTGAATAAGAAGTTTGATATTGTTATTGATGCAGAGTATATTCTAGTGGCTGCTCGAGCTAAGATATTGGTAGAGTTGTCTAGTATTCAGAGTGTTCTGTCTTCGTCTACTACTTCGTCGGGTATAGAGAAATTGTTTAAAGATCGTTATAGTACTATTATTTCAATGTGTCAGAGGGTTAATGAATTGAGAGAAGATTTTTCAGTAGTTCAAAGATCAATGTGGGCGCGTAATAATGGAAGATTGTAAATGTTTAACTTTTAAAAATTAAAAAGATGGCTTATCAAGTTCCTTTAGGTCAAAAGATTGAGAGTATTACGATTAATCGTTCAAATGTTGCAGAGGGGTTTCCGGGCCGGGCTGTCATGCTCGGGGATAACTGTGTATTCGGTAAGATCCTTACCTATGATGATAGGGTCAAAAGATCTATTGAGGTGGATCAGGATGCAATCCTGAAATATGGATTCGATAAGGTGTTCACCTACTACTACATTCTTATCGCTCGTCTTAATACGGACAACCGCGGCAATGTGGTTAGCGATGATGTGACGGTAGAGTATCTGAGATTGTCGGAAAATCAGTGGGATGAACTTACTACCTCGATGAATGAGATGGGATCTTTCTCTTCGTTACTTCTTACAAAAGTGACAAAGAAAGGTAACGGTGGAAAAGACTACTCTTATGTGGAAGTGAAGCTCTCCAATTACTCGGAGATCCCTGAGTCGGTTTTTGCCAAGGTGGATAAAATGGTAAATACTCCGGGTTTTATTCAGAATGTTTGGAATATGGTAGATGTGGCTACCTCTATTTCAATTCAAACCTATGAAGAGAAGTTGAAAGAGTACTTCGCATCTCAGCAAAACCAGCAACCTCAGGTAGGCTCTGTGACTCAACAGTTGCCATCTATGACTACTGCTCCGGTTCAGACTCGGGCCGCTTCTCAACCACCTAAAAGGATAATACAATCTTCTAATCCGGTGCAGCAGATTAAGCCGGTTCAACAAGTGACTAAAACTCCTTCTGGAGCAGCGGTTATATCTCCTGCCAAGGTTCAGGACACCTCTTTTGAAGATATATCTAGTCAAGGTAATGAAATGGCTGGTATGTCTGGGGATTTTTCTGGGGATTTTGATTCTGGGGATTTTGAATCACCCGAACTTGAATAATTGATTGTGTCGGGTCCTCCTTCTATTATAGTTGGAGGACTTATTTTCTTTGTATTATGGGTTATTTTATAGGGGTTGATCCTAGTTTTACAAGGACAGGCTTGGCGTTGCTTGAGGAGTCTTCTTTGGATGGTCAAGCAAATGTTATTGAAGTAGCTTCTATATCTGCTGAAGCTACTGATGTCAATAAATATCAATTAGAGTGCACTCTTCCTGCGTCTCGTAACTTAGCTAATACTATTATCAATAAGATTACTGAATGGTGTTCTAATTATTCGGTAGAAGCTATTGTTATTGAGTACCCGGTTCTTGCATCTCGTTCAGGAGCTTATCTAGGCCTTATACAACAAGCTCTGTTTGACTGTTACGATCGGTTGATCGTTCCGGTTATTTCGGTACCTTCTACGGCTATTAAATCTTTGTCAAAGTATAAGACAAAATCCCAATTAGTTCACTGGTGTCAGAGTACTTATAGGTATTCTTGTGAAACAGTTAGAAGGGGTAGATGGTGTATAAATCACGATGAGTGTTCTGCGATAGTGTTAGCTCATATAGCTTATCTTATTCGTACTGGTAAGTATGGTAAAAGTTTTAAAAAATTTTATATTCCTGAAGAATCATGGCTAAGCAAACAGTAGGGTTGAGTAGTGTATTGGATAAATACAATGCTTCTAAATTCGATAATGTAGAGATGGTTTCTACTGGGTTAAGGGTTTTGGATAAATTGTTAGGAGGTGGTTTGTCCAAAGGTTATTGTTATTCTATGTATGGGACTCCGGGGGCTGGAAAATCTACGATTACTTTTCAGATTATTCGCTCGTTTTGTAAGAAGGGCAAGAAGGTTATATTTGTGGATGTTGAGAAGTCGTTGAATGATTTGCAGCAGGAGTCTTTTGGTCTTAAAGAGTATGTTGAGTCAGGTCTTCTCAATATTCTGGTTATCGGCAATACTTCTGAATTTGATGATATTATAACTGCGATTAATGCTTCTGATCGTGGGGATGTTGATCTAGTTATAGTGGATTCTACTACTATGATTCGTGAGACTGCTTCGTCTGATCTTCGTGTTGAGGATGTGCGACCGGGACTTCATGCCCGTCAGATGTCATTCTTACTTGGTAAGTTGAAAGATGGATTTTTCCGGGTAGGTGTGACTTCTATTTTGATAACTCAATCTAGGGCCAATATCCAAATGACTGGAGCTAACCCTTATACCCCTCAGTATAAATCTTCTGGTGGTTATGCTGAGTTGCATATACCAGATGTTATTATAAAGATCGAGGCTGGAGCTCAGATTAAAGATTCTGATGGAATTATTGTCGGTAATAGGGTTCGGGTGTCCTGTGATAAGAATAAATTTGCACCCCCTAAGAGGGTTATATCTCGCAACCTTTATTATGGAAAGGGTATTAATAAAAGGGAGGAGATTATTGAGGATGCAATAGAGTCTGGGGTTATTGAATCTGGAGGAGCCGGTTATTTTTCATTGCCTAATGGTGATAAACTTCGCGGTATGCAGGCTTTGGTGGATCTTCCTGATGAAACATTGCTTGAACTTCAACAATTTGTAGATAATATTTAGCTATGCCGGCTCAGTTTTTAGTTAAAGGGTTTTTGGCTGCAAAGGATGTCAAATTTACTGTCAAGGGGTTCACTATTATGAAAGGTGAGAGCTCTAGCGGTAAGTCTAGTTCTTTAAAAGCTATTTATGCAGCTTGTACTAATTCATTCTCTAGGTCTCAGATTAGGTGGGGTGAAAAGCAGGCTGTTATTAAGATGCGGTTAAGTAAATCTGATCCTATTCTGACTATATCTAAGGAGAAGAATGGATCCCCTGTTATGTTGTTTGGTGATAGAGAATATTCTAGGATGTCTCGGTCAGTGCCTAAGGAGATCTCTGATTATCTCAATATCGGGTTTATTCAGGTAGGGTCTGATAAATACTGTTTGAACTTTTTTACTCAGTTTCAACCTCCATTACTCCATGTGTTTTCTCAAAGAAGGATAGCTGAGATTCTTTCCTCTTCTACGGCTCTTGAAGAGTTTAATTTACTGAATAAAGAGTTATCCGCTAGGAGAGAGCAACTTCGTGGGTCTTTCAATCATTTGGACTCTTTAATGACTTCAATAAAGGAAAGAATGTCTGTGGTAAAATCTAAGATAGATTCCGAGAGACCTTTTCAAGAGGAGTTGTCTGTAGTTTTTCCAAAGTATACGTCGGTTGAGTCGGATTTGAGTGTTCTTACAACTATGGCCGATATGGTCTCTAAAAGTTTGGTTAAGAGTGAGATCCTTAAAAATAGGATGTCCCTTAGTGAGTTGTTAGATACTCTGTATGGGGTGGTTTCCGAGTTAGAAGAGTGTTACGGGTTATCTAAGGATTTGGGATTGTTTAAAGTTAAGAGGGGGTCTTCTGTTAAGAATTTAGAGTTGCTGGAGGTTCTTAAAGAGTTGGAGAATGTTCAGGAGTCTTTGGATGTTGCTAGATCTTTGGAGGAGGACTCTCCAAGAGTGTCTGATATTGTGAGTCATAGAGGATCTTTGGAGAGTTCTTTGAATAATGTGGTAGAGCTTGAAAGACTTATGGATTCTATATCAGCTGTTTCAAGTTCTATTGCGGTTTGTCGTACTATATTATCGGATGCTCAATATCTTTTGATTATTAGTAGAAGAGTTGAGGATAATAGTAGGTTACTTAAGTCTGGGGTGTGTCCTTATTGTGGATCTAATCAATGTGATGAGAATATGAATAAAGAGGAAATTCAAAGAAAGCGTAAAGAGCTCGAGGAGCAGATTCGTCAAGATGAGAAAGATTTAGCTATTCTGGAATCTAGAATAGGTGAAAATGCTAAATCTCTGGGTATTAGCCCTACACAAGAAGCTATCTCTGCTTTTATTAAACAGAAGGAAGAAGAAAAGGCTATTTTGGAGGCTAAGGTCCATAAGTTATTGGAATCCATAGAGTCGGTTAGGTCTGACAAGGAACAGAAATTTTCTCAGGAAGGGGCTCCAAATGTATCTGCTCCTGAACAGTTTGTAGATAAGAAGAATTCACCCTCGGTTCCCCAAGGGAGTGGTAGCGAAACTGAAGAATTTGAAGAAGATGAGCTTGAGTAATAGGGTTTTACAAGTTCAGGGGTCTTTCTCAGAGCTAGTAAATAGTTATGAGAAAGACTCTTTTCAGTTGGACGAGTTAGGGGATTCTATTACAAAGATTAGAGAAGAACAATCTTTGTTGGAGTCTTCTAGGGATGTGCTATCTGAGGTAAAGAAGATTATTACTAAGTCTTCGTTAGAGTATTGTGAAAGACTTGCTACTGTGGCAGTTAGAACTATTTTCGATATGCCGGCGGAAGTGAAGTTTTCCAATGAAGATGGCAAGTTCTATTTGGTTTTTGATAATGGGATGATGTCTGATATTGCTGGAGATGAAGGAGGGGGTGTTAAGACTGTTATTTCGTTTGTATTCTCGTTGTATTTGGTTATGAAGTCCGGTTCTCGTAGGATCTTGTTTTTCGATGAGGCGTGGACTCAGGTATCCTCTGAATACTTCCCTGCATTTATAAGTTTTATCCGGGAAATTTGTAAAGAACTGCAATTCGATATTTTTCTAGTAACTCATGATGAGAGGATTACTTTGGATGATGTTGATACAGCGTATTTTATGGAGAATGGTTCGTGTAAGAAAATTAAATAGTTATGCCTGTAGTTCGTAAAAATACTCCGTGGGTTTTTCCTATTCGTGAAGAGGATGGGCGTTACCCGGAAAAGTGTCAATTTGGTGTTAAAGTTAATCTGGATTTAGAGACTCCTGAGGTTTGCGGATGTTGTGGCAATTATCCATGTACTTGTGGGGAGTCTTTGGATTTGGATGTCGCTGGGGTGGGGTCTTTGACTTGTAGATCTTGTCATTGGTGTATTTCTGATTTGGATGATCAAATAGGTTGTAGTCACCCTATAAAAATGGATGTGTCCGATGAATAGTCATTTTGTATTTATAACAGATTTACATTTGACGACGTCTGCTGGAGTTAGGACTGGTGATCCGTTGCAGGATTGCTTGGATAAGTTGTCTTATGTGATCGACTATGCCAATATGTCAGGGGCTCGGATTCTTATTGGTGGGGATATTTTTGATAAACCTACTATTCCCTATGAGGCTTATACGAAAGTTTGCAGTGTGTTGAGAAGGGCTAAAGAGGTGCCTTTGGCGATTAAAGGTAATCATGATCAACTCTTTCGGTGTGATGATAATGATAGAAAGACAACCTTATTTAATGCTTTTCAGATGGGTGTTCTTGAGGAGTTGTCTGGGACTATAGATTTAGGTTCTTGCTATGTTACGTCAGATAAGTCATTAGTAAATAGGGACAAACCTCAGATTTTAATATTTCATGGATTCCTGAATATTAAAGATGGGAAACACACTCTTTATGCTGATGATCTGGCAGGGGTTACTACGCCTACCTTGGTGCTTCTAGGCCACGATCATGTTGAGTATGATCCCGTTACTCTTGGATCGTGTATGGTTTATAGAATAGGCTCTATATTTCGTAATAGGAGGGTTGAGACTTCTGATCGGGCACCAAAAATGTTGGATATTCGGGTTACCTCCTCAGGGTTTGTAACAAGTCTTATGGAGATTCCTTGTAGGCCTGTAGTTGAGATCTTTCGGGAGACTGTTGGAAAGTCTAAAAAGGTAGAGGATTCCGATTATATGTCTTTGATTTCTGAGTTAAAGGAGGTTTCGGGAGAGGATCTTGATTTGATGAGTGTGGTTAATAGGGTAGCCTCTGGTAAAGTTGCTGAATATATGCAGGATCTTTTAAATTCTGCTAAAGTTAAGAATATTAATTGATTAAACTATGAATGAGAACTTTGAATTTGATGGGGTTATGAATGATCCTATGGACGCTTTGGATGGTGTAACCGTTGAGGATGTAGAATCGTTGCAAAGATCCTCGGGATTGAATTTTGATCGATATATCTCTATATCGAAAGCGGAGGCTGCTCCGGTTATGAAAGTTTTGGAATCCTTGTCCAAGATAGCAGCGGATTCTTATGCTAAGAATATTAATATCTCTGTAGAGGGTTCTTTTATTGTTTTTCGTTATAACAATGCTCCGTATTTGTTTGAGTACAGAGTAGAGAACCGGTCCGGTAAGTCTATAGACTCTGTATCCATTCCGATCGCTCACTTGAGGAAGTTGTTGAATAATGTGAGTACCAATATTATTTTGGTTCAGGAGGAGTCCCAGTTAAGTGTATGTCTCGGGGATAATCTTCTTTTTGTAGAGACTATGCCGTTTGATAAGAAGTATTATGACTTCCACTTCAAGGAGTGTTCTGAAGAGCTTGATTTGCAGTATATGAAGGATCATCTCCGGTCATTTACTTCTTTACTGTCTTCAACAAACAATGCTTCTGAGAAGAACATTATATGCAAGGATGGTGTTAGTTATTTCAATGCCGGTGCCATTCTTGGAAAGGCTAGGAGTTTCTTCGGGAATCATAACATTGTGATTTCGAAAGTTGTACTAGATGCAGTAACAGCACTGGTGGATGATGTTAATTCCGCTTTGTATCTTGATATTTCGAACTCAGTTATGACTCTGGACTTCGCTGGGGTGGCTAAAGTAGAGTTCCCGGTTACTAGTGATCCGGCTACGTTTGATACTTTTGTGTCTCCGTTGTTCTTGGAGTCGTTCAAATATGACTCCTCTGTTCTTGTGGTGAATGAAAATCTCCGCCAGTTACTCCAGTTGGTGAATGCTCTGGATTATTTTACTTCATTTGTGAAGTTGGATTTCGATTCTGACAAGTTTACGATTACTTCTCATAAGAAAGAGGGTGGTTCGACTCCATACGAGTTTAAATACTTAGAAGGGTCTATCCAGAAAGCAACTATCAATGTTAGTATTCCGGTATTGCTTGCGGTGTTGAGTAAAACTGATAATTCTACAAGATACTCTACTTCAGGAGGTAATCTCATAGTGGATTTGGGGGTAGTATCCTTCTGTATACGATCAAATTCTTAGTTAACTCATTCTTGTTTGGGGAGTCCTGAGGATTATTTCTCAGGACTTTTCGTATATCTATACATAGATTTAAACGTTATGAAACTACTTGACAACTTAAATTCGGATAGTATAAGGTCCTTGGGTATCCGTAAGCTCAGGGACTCTATAGAGTCCAAGGGGGTGTACTCTCTATTAAAGGAAGGGAGAGGAAGACTTCTTTTGGTGTCGTCTTCTGAATATTCTAAGGTGTGTGACTCTTTGGAAGATTATGTTGTGTTTGATGGCTGTTTTCTTAAAGCTCCTGAGGGGGTTTTTAAGATAGTTTCTGAGGATTCAAATTGTTGGGTAGTAGAAGGTGATGATACTTTGGAGACTATTCTTAAACCTACTGTTCTACTGGGTTCTGATAGGAAAAGTAAGGAAAGGTGTCGTTACTCTTTGTCTATGTATGTAGATATAGGTAATAGGATGTTGTTGAATCCTCCTTATTCTAGTATGGATGTTGGGTTATGGATTAAAGCTATATCTCAGTTATCTCAGTCGGGGTGTAAGAGAACTACCCCGGGTAAAATATTGCAACTTTACAAAAAACTAAAATCTTTGTGATATGTCTAAGTTGATACAATCGTTGTCTAGAGTGATGGACTCTTCCACCTCAGATATTGAGTATTTGTACTCAAATTTTAAATCTATGGTAGATGCGAACTCCGATTTGAAGGATGTTTGTGTTGTGGACAAAATGTCTGATAGTGTTCGTCTTTATCTGGTAGGTTACCCTTACTCTTATGTTCAGGTTTATCCGGATAATGGTAAAGTGGTAGTTGACAAATCACAGAATGCAGAGAAACGTTACGGTTATGTAAGGAATCTGGCTAAAGATCTGTCTATACCGGAGGATGAAGCGGAGAAGAAAGTGGATAAATTCTTTTCTCTAGTAGAGTCTTTGATGGGCAAGTCCGGAAGTACTGTAGAAGAGATCGTGAAAGAAAAAATCATTGATTCCTCAGAAGGGGAGTTTGAGGCGTTGGTGAAAGAGTTGGAAGGATACTCTCCATATGATCCTAAAGTCAAAGGTCTTGTGAAAAAGATTTTTGATCTTAAGCCGAAAGGATCCGAATCTGTTAAAGGTTCAGATGGCAAGGAGTTGATTGCTTTTGCACATTATAACTCTAGTGAAGGGGAGATCCCTGTATATTCTTTCAAACAAAGGGCTTGGGAGAAAATTGAAGATTCTACTATTACTACTGTTGAGGATATAGATGTGGATATTCCGGGGAAGACTTCTGATAAAGATTCTTTGAAGGATTCGGTGGATGGTCAGGGATTCGTATCTTTCGGTAAGGATGATCTTTTGAGTAAAGTTCCTTCATGGATTTCTGATAAAGATCTTTTTGCTAAAGTTGTGGATATGGCTACTAAAGAAGGTACTGTTGAAGTACGTCCTTCTATGGTGTTGTTATTGTATAAGAAACTTGGAGGAGCAATCGCCGGTAAAACTTCTGATTCTATGTTTAGGGATATAGTCCCGGGGGATAATCTTTTAATTATCCGACCAGATCAGTATCGTAATACTCCGGCTACTGTTTTGTCAGAAAGTGAAGATGGTATTTTCCATTGCAAGGATCTGAAAGATAATTCAGAGTTTGATGTACCAAAAAATGAGCTTTATGGGGTAGCTTTGACTATAACGGATTCTATTGACAATAGTATATCTTTGAGGGAGTTTCTTTCAAAACTTTCCAATATTGAGAACCCTGTAGATCGGGTTAATGCCCTCAAGTCGAAGGTGGTGACTACTCTCAATGCTAAAGGGTTGGATGTTGAGGTGGATGCTTCTGGGAATATTTGGTTGAATGATGATGATACCAAAGTTCAGATGGATGATCATAACATATACATTTTCTCGAATGGTGCTTATGATACTCCGGAAGTGTACTCTCTTACAGAGGATACTGATAAATGGGTTAATCGTATTACTGAATTGTCAAAAGAATAAAGTTATGGGTGGTATTATCTCTAAAGTATGTGATTCCTGCGGAAAAGGAGAGAAAGTGTCTGATGCTGCATACTATGAAGACTTTCAGACTATTCGTGAGATTCTTGGAGATTCTCAGATCGTTGATGAGTTGCAGGCTTATATGTCGTCTGACGAACTGAAAGAGTTTACAGAACATTTGGCTCGTTACTATGATATTGAATTGTAATGTCGTTCTATGTAGCAGATGAAAGTTTGAGGTTAGCCACTAGGTGGTTAACCTCTTATGATTTCAAGAATATGGATTATGGGTCTGAGGAGTTAAATACCTATGCTCAGTCTTTGTCCGATTCTTGGTTTGGTAGTGCTGAATTAATTCCTAATGAAAGGCCGAGTTTTTCTAATTCGTCTAGGGTTAGGTTTATGTTTAAGTTCCCCGGAGGAGTTGTTTATGTTGTAAGATTCCATTATAGGAGTAAATATCCTAGTGAGTACTCTCTTATGCGTAATGATAAGATTCTGCCGGGTAGGTATACTTCTGAAGATGCTTTGTATAATCGTTTGATGGAGTTGTTCCCTGTGTCTTTGGTTAAGGATCTTGTAACTAATTGTTTAAAACAATCTCTTCAAGATTCTAAAGAAAAAGAACTTAAGTCAAAGGAGGAGAGGCGAGAGCGTTATGAATATCTAAAGAAGGTTTTCGAGGAGGATCCTTATTGGGAGAGGTCTGATGATTCAGATTACTATATGAAAATGGTTAACTATAGAAGGGAGTTGGATGCTTTGGAAAAAGAATTTTCATAATATTCTTTTATTTTCTTTGTTAATTATTTTTATTTTATTATTTTTGTGTTGTGATTGTTTTCATACTTCGATAGTTCTTAATTCTGGATATAGTCAGGTCCTTGGAGAGGTGGCAGAGAGGTTGAATGCGGCGGTCTTGAAAGCCGTTGAGTCATAAGACTTTGGGGGTTCGAATCCCTCCTTCTCCACAATACTCCTGATAGTTCAACAGCAAAGAACAACGGTTTCCTAAACCGTAAATAGAGGTTGGAGTCCTCTTCGGGAGACAAAACACTGTTGGTGTTCTAATGTTAGTATTATGGAGAATAGACTTATATTCCGTTATGGAACAATGGGATCTGCAAAGACAGCTAATCTTTTGATTACAGCTTACAGTCTTGAGGAACATGGTAAGAATGTAATATGTCTTAAACCCTCTTTAGATACTAGATGCGAGTCTTCTATCATTAGATCTAGGATAAAGGGGATGCTCCATGCGTGTTATCCGGTGTTGCCTGATGATGATTTATCTCAGAAGGTACTAGGTTTGATTAAACTTTCGGCTATTCAAGTTAATACTCTTGTAGTCTTGGTGGATGAAGCTCAGTTTTTGACTGAATCTCAAGTAGATAATTTAGTGGAGTTGGTAGATTCTTTTGGGGTTAAGGTTATTTGCTATGGTCTTCGTACTTCGTCTGCTGGTAGATTGTTCCCGGGGTCGGCTAGATTGTTCGAAATGGCTGATACCTTGGAGGAAATAGAGTCGATTTGTGATTGTGGTAAGAAGACAGTAATAAATGCAAAGATCCTTGCTAATGGGTTGATAGAGTATTTAGATGATACCAAGATCGAGATAGGGGGAAATGAGAAGTACAAAGCTATGTGTAGATCTTGTTGGAATAAGGGTCGTGTAAAGTAGTTATGTGATTTGATTCGTATATTATAATAACCTTGGCAGCTCGCCCGTGCCGGCAATAAGGGAACACCGATAGGAGCGGAGGCTGCATGTGGGATGGAGCAGTGGTAGCTCGTTGGGTTCATACCCCAAAGGTCGTAGGTTCGAATCCTACTCCCGCAACAAGTTATTGGTAACTTAATATGATTCTTTGGTATATCTAAAAAGAGGATTGCCCATCTTTTTAATCTCTCGGTTTGTGCGTTTTCCGAGAGATTTTTTGTAGATTACTTAATGTTAATTGTTTAGATATGGAAATGACTAGAAGTCAGGAGTTTATTAAAAGGAATGCAAAGATCCTTGTTGGGGCTTCCGATTATTTTAATGTTGATTCAACGTTAATGCGTTCTGAGGAGTTCGAAAAATCTAAGTTGAAGGTTCTTTTTGTATTTCCTTCGCCGGCAACTGATAAGGCTGTATCTTTGACTGCGGCGGTTATCAATGACTTCATTTTGACAAAATGTCCTGATGTGTTTGTGGATTTTGCTTATATCCCTCATCAGAAAGATTACAAGTTGTTCGATAAAGAGAGGATGCCTTATGCGATAGGTTCTATAACTCATTTAGACGCTTCTCACTTTGATGTAGTTGGTTTCTCCATGTCAATTTTGTATGAAGCTATCTCAGCGGCTTGGATCTGTAACACTTTCAATAGATGTGATAGTCCGATTCCTCTGACATGGTCAGAAAGAAAAGATCTCCCGTTTGGTAAAGTTCCTATTCTGTGTGGGGGAGGGATTGTTAGTTCACTGGCTGATATCCTGTTTGGAGATCTGGGAGATGGGCGTAAAGCGTTTTTGGATTTCATTCATTTAGGTGAGATCCATTGTATTAAACCGTTTTATGATTATTTGATTTCTGTAAAGGATTCTGGTATATCGGTTCAAAATGTTATTGACAACTTTTGGAATAGTGAGAATGATTCGTCTTGGTTGTATCAACCTCAGGCCTATGAAGTAGAGTACAATGATAAGAACCAGATTATAAAGAATATTAAGATCAATCCCTCTGCTCCGGATATGTGCAAACCATACTTCCCGGATGAGATGCCTGATTGTTTGGAGTCGGCCCGTGGTATTATTATGGGTACTGGTAAGAACGCTGGACTGGGTCAGATTCATGCAGCCAATGGTTGTTCTAGGTCTGGGTTCTGTAATTTTTCGGTGGCTTCTAGCACGCTGTTATGTACTGAAAACGGGGTTAAAGAAATTTATTCTGTAGATATTGGTACTCCTATGGAATTGCAATCTGCTGGTATTGTCTCATGTAAAGGGGTTTTACCTCAGCAGGTGGAGACAGTGTATCGGGTAAGGTTGGAGTCTGGTATGTTTTTGGATTGTTCTATTAATCATAAATGGATTCGTAGAACTCATGGGGGAAAGCTTTATACTACAAAACAGATTAAGACTATCCTTAGTAGGGGGTATGAGTTTGAGGTACTTCGTAAGATTGGCAATCATTTCAATATAAAAGAGAGTCATGTCGATCCTTTAGTAGAAGAGATTGTATCTTATTCGAAGTTGATAGACTTAAGAGCGAATATTTCGTCTGCTGGTCCTATAGTTTGGACTAAAGATGGATTTAGGTATAGAACAGAATATAAGTCCGGGGACAACTCTTCCGAGATAGCTGTTAATAAGTTGGCTACTTGTTTGAATTTTGTAGGTTATGATACAACAGTATGCTCCGATCCTTTTGGGGTTTTGTGTATTTATTTTTGGCCTGTAGCTAATAGTGTAGTTCACGATAAAGTTGTTAGTGTTTCTAGGTTGTCCTATAAGGATATTATGTATGATGTTGTTGAGACTACTGATCATACTGTATGTTATAACTCAATTATCACTTCGAATTGCCACGAAAGTGCCTACTCCGGAGGTTGGGTAGAGAACTCTCCTGAAAGACTTGTAGAGTTGGCTAAGGCTTGTCGGAAATATACAGCTGCAACTATTTTGAAGGGGTTCTCTTTTAATTCAAATTATCTTTCTGATTACAAGCGCAATATCTATGACTGGTTGGATATTTTCCCTAAAGTTACTTTCAATAATATGCGATTGGAGGAGTTGGGTTTGGATAGGGATGCTCTTAAGATGATGCAGTTGGCAGGGTACCAAAGAATGACGGCCCCTATCGAGGGGGTTTCCAGAAGGATCCGTAACAATTTATTGAATAAGAATTTGTCTGATAAAGCGTTGGATGCTTATTTGGAGTATGGTATGATGATGGGTGCGGTGGATTGTAAAGTGGGGATTATTAATACTGGTTATGAAGAGGAGGAGGATTGGAAAGAGTTTATCGACTTTAATATCAAATGGCAAAATAAGTGTAAGGAATTGGGAGGCAATATCCCGTTCCGTTACAAAGGTACCGTTTTGGTACACCAACCACACACTCCAATGGAGTATATGGAGAGAAAGTCAATTAGGTTAGCTTATTATGGGGATAAGTTCATGCCGGATATTTGGAATGACGATCGTTTGAATATTCGGTTCCAGATTAATGGGTTTAAACATTCCTCTTTTATTGAGCAAGCTATTTTGGATCTCGGTCGGAGCTTGACTAGTTGGATGTATCAAAAGATTATTCTTAAGAACATTCCTATGTATAGCTTTAGACCTATTGCAACTCATAAGGATGTATTCGAGTCTCTTCGTGATAAGATCAATGTGGACTACTTCTTTAATCGTCGTGAGTTCGATGAATATATCTCTGTAGTTCATAGGGTTCATATCGCTATGCACGCTAATGTGATCTTGCAGGCTAAGAAGATTATGGAGAAGGGGGTAAATGCTTCTCCTACTATTAGATGTCTTAAAACGTATGATGGGTGCCCGTTGGAGTGTAAGGTGAATTCTTTTTCCAAGGACCCCCTCGTGGTTTATGGAGATGTGTGGAAGAAGGAGGACGGTAAGTTGGATGGTGTAGTTTGGGAAGATGTGAAGGGTTGTCGAAGATGCAAGACCCCTGAAGATCGTAAGAAAGTTATGGGTCGTGTTTTGCCAAATTCTAAGAAGGCAGACGATATTCTTACTCATAAAGCACCTTCTGTAGTATTGAAGCTGAGGTTTGTTCTACACCGTAATGCAGATTATCAATACCTTAACCCTCGTTATACTCAGTTTGCGTTCTTTGCCAAGTTTTTACAGAAGTCTGACGAGCTTTGTGAATACTTCTGGGAGGTTGAGAATGCTCAGAATCTACTTTGGCAATCTGAGGATGGTGCGGTTTATCCGATGGTTGGAACTCAGCTTGTAGACGTTAGGTTTAAAGATCGTAAAGCTCTGGGATTGGTTAAGGCTTTGATTCCTGAGATTAATAAAGATGCTAGATCGTTTAAGGTTGTGGATGTTTTTGAGGTTCCTTTGGAAGATAAGATAAAGTCAGATTACTATAATCTATTTTATTTTGAATCTAGTTTGCCGGCGGAATTGTGGCATTATCTTTCATCTGAGTATAGAGGAGAGGTTAAGGTTGCAGGGGCTTCTGGATCTGTAGAGACAATTCAGGATGAGAAGTTGAAGTCTCCGGATTTTGTTCTGAAGGATAAAGTTAAGGGTTACTTTATGATTCCTTGTAGATATTCTCCATGGAACTATTTGCAAGGCCTTATGTCTAGGAAGCGTGTATCTGTAACTAAGATTCTTAGAACTACCGATATATCTTGTGTATCAGTGTTTAAGGAGTCGAATGTTCCATGTTTGTGTGGGAAGGAGGCCTCAGTGTTGGATATAAAAACTGGTAAGTTGCAAAAGGTGGGGGTATCATGTATTACAAAACTTCTGGTATCCCGTCTATAGTCTTTGTATTTTTGCTTTATATCTGTGGAGGGGTTGTTCCTTGGTTAATGTAATTTGTTAAACGTATAGTGTTGTATTGTGGCTAGAACTGAAAATAAGAATTTTATTGAGATCTCTAAGCGGGATGGTACTGTTTCTAAAGTGGGTATGACCCCTAGGCAGGAGATGTTTTTTAATATCCTTTATGATCGATTGGATTCACCTGTTTCTATTGAGGAGATTCTGGGAAAGATGGATATCTCTATTAGTAATCTTCGGGTTACTAAGGGTCAAGTTCAGGGGTTGGTTAATGGGTATTT
>NFZD01005661.1_pt1 | contig 15605 bp, 18 predicted proteins | sample 1095381 | NCBI WGS metagenome assembly NFZD01 (sample SAMN03609891, study PRJNA323583) | gut metagenome | isolation source: feces | host: Rattus norvegicus | place: Denmark: Riget | collected 2013 | reverse complement strand
ATAAGATTCATATTGAGGATTAGATAATGCAAAATAATAATATCCATTCCAATCTACTTTCTTTCTTTTATATATTACTCTTAATTTTACAGTTAATTTTCTTATATAATAGTAGAAATGTTTAAGAGGGTCTTTCTTTAAATTACCTATATAACACCAAAAATCCTTAAAGCTAATAAGTGTATCACCACCATAACTATTGTGTAAATATAATGATTTCCAACAAAAAATCAAAATTCTATTAATATCTGACTTTTGAATAGTTGGATATAACTAATATATCTACTCATAATAGTCTTTTATTGTTTTATCATATTTACTATCACCATACTACATACCTAAATTAGTATTTTTAGTTATTTCGTCTTTATAACTTTTATTTAGATATATAGTCTTTGTTCTTGGGGTTCTATTTCCTAACATATAAAATCCTATCTCAAATCCAGAGAACATAGAAGCTAGAAAATCAACATCTCTCCACTTACCACTTTTACGGAGATTTTTAAAATCATCTCCAGTAACTCTTTTCATGTGAATATTACATTTCTTATTTCCAGTAAGAGGTAGCCAGAATGTAACATTATTATTTATAACATCCTCTATTACAAGTTTTACACAATCTCGGAATACTCTACTTACTACAAAATTTCTATGATTATCTCCTGTAATAGCTTTACATTCTTTACATGTGATTTTTAATTTATTGTATGGAAAATTCATTAACATATTTGGTAATGTGAATGCATAACCAAGAGCATAATTCATAATTAATGATATATTTTTAAAGATTTATTGTACTATTTTCTATTCCAAGTTGACTTACAATCTAGAACTTCATCCCATTCATTTTGAGACATATAATAATCTACTCTAGCTTGATCTATTTGTTTATCCCATAACTATTTAAGAGTATTAGCTAACTATATTATATTAGCGTTATTAGTCATAAGACCTTCTTTATACTTAATTGTATAAGCACAATAAGTAGCAATTGCATTAGCTTCTTTATCTGTAATCTGCGGAAGCCCATCATCATCTACTAATTCTCCTTTATAGAGAATATTTATCTTACCATAAGGTCTATCAAAGTATAACATATCTCCAACTCGTTCATAACGTATAAACTTTCCTGGAGCATATAATGGATTTCTAAATGCTTTTCTATGTTCTATATATTCTTCTGTAAATGCAGAACTTAATCTACCATCTGGAGTATCATTAGTAGAATAGTCCCATTCTTCAAATGAAGTTGTTACTGCTTCTATTTCTTCAAGATTACAAGGTAATTCAATACCTTCATTATTACAACTATCTACACAAACACTATATCTATATAATCTAGTTCTCTTATTACCTATTAAATTCCATGCAAGAAGTGCTATTTCTTCAAACTAATCTTCTTGTATAGAAATCCCGTATAAAGTCTCCATAAGAGACATCGCGTAATGGAAATTATTAAGCTTCATCCTGCAGCGTAAGTCTAATCATTTGGTAGTAACGGAGCTGCGAGTTGTCTATAATATCTAACCTTTTTCTCCGTTAATCTTTTCTTTATCTCATTATCAATAAATGTCATATTATCATCCTATAGATCAGTACAACATGAATATTTTTCTAATTGTCTTATATCTTTAAATATTGCAGAAATAGATACAGTTGATAACAATGGAGCATTAAATACAAAGCAATCATACATTCCATTTTCATTTGGTGTAGTATCTATCCAGACATAAGGTTTATTCTTACCACGCTTTCTATATTTATGGTATCTAAATGCTGTAGAAGATGTATAATATATAAATGGATTCTATCTATCAGTAGATCCTAAATAATCTATAGATAAAGCTCCATAATCATTTAATATCTAAGGTATTTCAAAATGTGCTATAGGAGGATCAGAACATTCATCTTGTGTATTGCATCTACATCTTTCTATATCTTTACAATCAACTGGAATACAGTTTATAGATATATATAGATCTTTAGTGGGTAATACTCCTTTAAGAGAATATTCTTTAAGTATTTGTAGTCTCTCATGTACAATATCGTCGCATAATTGCTCCATAGACATAGATAAGTTAGTATGATAACCTCTAAGTCCCGAAACTACGTCATTCCTAATAGCACTTGCTAATTTTTCAATGTGATTATACATATTATATAAAATAAAAATGACGGAAGCACACTAAATGCCTCCGTCATAATTAGTATTAAGCCTTTGGCTTAAAATTAAAAATTAAATCTCATCCATTATCTCCATCACCAGAAGCTGGTTTAGCAGGAACTTCAGTAATAGTACCAAGATTACTAAGAGCTGTCTCAAAATCAGTTGCTAAGTCGCTCTTTACATAGAATACATGAGTTGTAAGTGAATTAACAACATCTCCTACTGCATTAGTACCAAGAATACCTCTATTAACACAATAGTGGATAGTATATTGGTTATATTTAGCACCTACAACCGGAGTCTCATCTGCATTTACTGCAAATGCACGAGTACGCATATTTGTAGGAATGCGAAGATTGTGAAGTAAGAATGGATATGTACCAAATCCTTCTTTACCTACAAAATAACCTTCAGCAGTACCTGTAAGAGCTGTATTAGAAGTTGCTTCAGTAAGATCTTCAAGAGAGCGGATTACTTCATATTTATCCATTCTATAATCAGTACCTTCAACAAACTTTTCAAGATTTACTTTCTTAAATCTCTAATATTCATTTGTAGCTTCAATAGTAAGAAATGCTCCATTATAGGAAACATTTAAAAGCTTATGACCATACACAAGTACTTCATACTTATTAATAGTCTTTACAAGATTCTTAACTGTATCAGCTGCACTTGCTCCAAATACAAAATCAATTGTAAATGGCTTGCCTTTGAAAATCATATCATTTGAATATGTAGATTCTTGTGAAGCTTGCGTAAGTCCAATGTAAAGTGCAAGTCTAAACTGATCTCCCTTCTTACCATTAAGTTGTCCAAGATTAATTGTAACCTTAGCAAGTTCTGGATCTGTTGCTACTGCTTTATAAATAGCTTTTACATTAGGTGCTAAGAACTTATTTACTCTAAGAACCTAAAAACTTGCAGGCTTATCACCGTCTGCTGCCTAACCTGACCAGAGAGCCTTACCTGTAGTAAGATCTTGGTTAGAATTAATTACGTTAGTCGTTGTAAATTGAAACATAATTTAATTAAATTTTTTAACCTCTCTGCTATTGCTAACGAGGTTGAGTTTGGGGTGCCTATTGCTGAGCTGCAGGGTTTGCAATAGACTGCGTAACTGAAGTATTTGTCTAAAGTCGTGGATCAGCTGTGTTCTCCATGACAAGCATTGTCAGCTCATTTATTATCTCCTAACATACATAATCTGGAAATTCCATAACCTAAGATGTATCTTCTGTAAGGTTAACTTGCTCTTGTGTAAGTCTGATAAATTGTGGAGTTTTAACATAATCAACAAATACCTTAACAAGAGTAAATATTGAATCGTCATGCAATATGTTATCGTATAGCTTTTTGTCTATACTTCTTATACTTCATATTTGTATAAGTTCGGCGTACCTTTTCTACTTATTATAAGTAGGAGAACACTCTTGGAGAGATTATATTTATTCACTCTCTACGCTCTACGGTTCTTCTAAGCCTTTCGTAATCTTAGAAGTTACCTCGGGATTAGCGTCACAGCCTTCCCCGATTTTGCTCTCTTCATTTGATGTATTACTACAACAAAGGGCCAATTTGACCATAACGTACCTCCATACGCACCTTAGAAGCATTTCCATATCTATATGCTGTTTCTTTCTCAACTGCATCTATTTCTGTCTAATCGTTTAATTTAATAGTTCTAGGAAAGTTTGATACTCCTTCTGTTCCAGTAGTAGCTTTTACTTTAGAAGTAGAATTAGATACTCCTTTTGCAATTTCAGAAATTGCTTTTTCAGCATCCTATGTTATAGTAACATTATAACTATCTACCATATCAGTACCGTCAATAAAAGTCTAAGTTTTCTTAGCTGTATCTCCTGTACCAGTAGTTGTTACTTCAGAAGCCGGATTAGTAGGAATATCTTCATTTACATTTACGTTATGTATATAAAAGTAAGGTCTTTCTGGAAGAGGTCTATTGTAATAATCATTTACAATTACTGACCAAGAATCTGCTGTTAATCTCTTAGCAGCAAACTAAACATAGTCTCCTTTATTATAACACTTCCAATTTTTATTTACCTTATAAATACATACACAATTAAGAATATGTAAATAGTCCTATGGAAGATTTACTTCATAAGTAGCTCCAAATAATTTTGACTTACCTGCACCAAGATTTACTATAGATTTCATAGGATCTTTATCCGTAGCTTTAGTAACATCGAGAATACTTGTAGCTTTTAGAACTCTTAAATCATCTGTAGTTTGTTGGTTAATATCATAGATATTATACCTTTTATTTATATACTAATTTATAGCTTTATTAAAGAAGTAGTTAAAGTCTTGTAAGAGCATACTAGGTGCATTTACCTTACTAAGTTCTGTTAACATACCCTCCCACACTTGTCTAGCAGTCATATATTAAAATAGGTTTACTATCTTAAACCATTTATCTATAATTACTTATTGTTATCTGGATAATATTCTGGGAATGTATCTTTTTTGATTAATTCAAGTACTTTTTGATTCTTAGGTTCTTTCATCCACGCAATTACTGCATCATCTGTAGCTCCTAATACAATGTTATCTCCATACAGATATACCTTATTCTTAATATAGATAACTTTCTTCTCTTTTGCTTCAATAAATGTAAGTCTAAGAGAAATATCGTCTCCAGTATAAAGATTAATAATCTTCTGAGGATCTTTATCTGCTATTCTAAGCAAGAAGTCTATAACATCAGCAGTAGGCTGATTAGTCATATTCTTACCAAGTATTCTAGCCATATTAAGTTGACCTTCAGCTCCTCTTGGATCGTCAAGAATAAATGCTTCTGCTTTATGAATAAGTTGTTTACGAGAAACTCTTCTTTGAGTATCGAGTCCGGGTCTATCGATATAAAGCTCTGCAACACCATTACGTGCAGGTTTTTTTGGAGTAGAAATTGCTCCATCAATTACAAGATTTCCTTTTGCGTCTCTCTCATTCCTATCTTTAGCAATCAATGGGCAATTTTTAATAGCTTCCCATTCTGCTTTCTCATAAATATCATCAAGATGGTACGTTTTACCACTTGTAATAGTAAACATATGATTTTCTGGAAAGAACATTGCCTTACCTTCAGAAAAAGCATTTCTTTCTGCTTCACTCATAATCATATCACCAGAAGAATTTACCCTCTTTACACAACTAGGGTACTATCCGTATTTATCCTTACAAGGCTGTATAAAATATTTAATTCCAGACTTGTCATATACGCTTCTTAATGTAATAATTTTATCATCAAAAATAACATCAGTTTTTGTAACCATATCAATTCATATTAACATTAAAAATTAGTAGGAGAGGGTGTTAAGGCTCTCCTACTCAATCTACATATTCTAAATTATTAATTAAAATCTAATTAAGCTTCAATCAATATTACTGATCTATATGGAGTAGCTACCATAACACCACCATATCCCAGCATTACCATCTTAGAACCTGCTACATTGCTAGCAACTTCACCAGATGTACGACCATCCATTCCACCTCAATTTTGTTAACCTTGTATTTCTACAAGTGTCGGACTATATCTTTAACTTAATCCATATATTTAAAAGTAAAATTATGACAATGATTAGCTTGTCCTCTTAATACTTTAGCTACATTAGGAAATTCTTTACTAACTGCATTAACTGTATTAAATATTTTAACTAATTTGCCATCCATAGTATATTGACCAACTTTACGTTTTCTTCTAACTTTTCCTTCTTGACTTGGAACTTTTTCTAATTTTTCTCCTCTTATCCAAATATATCCTTTATAAGTTCTAGCTTCTTTTATACTTCTATTTATAGAAGAAAGATCAAATTCTCCTAAATCTTTTTTATTAATGTAACTTTTAATATAAGTGCCGTCTAAATTATATTGATGTATATCTCCAGTTACATTAGGTATTTTAGGCTTTATAAATTTTGATGATAATGTTGTAGACAAATAGTAATCATTAATTGTATTTCCAAGTTTAACTGCTCTTTGAACTCTAGCTAAATATACATTTAATTCTTTACAACATTCACTCATAGATATATAACTTCTAATATAATTTCCGTCTATATCATATATATAAATTGGAACTTTAGGATTATAAATATTATATTCTTTTATATTTAATTTATCAACTTTTATAAAAGACCATAACATATTTGAAGCAGTTCTTTTATATGTTGCCGCAGTACCTATTGCAGCAGCCCCAATATTACAATCAGTTCCAGCTTCAACTAAAGAGTCATATTCTTTAATAAAATCTCCATCTAAAGAATATTTATAAACTTTTTTATTATGTAATGGAGGCATACCACCTCCTAAAGTTATATTATAAGTATCATCTCTATCTATAAATTCTTGATTTACAATCTATCCTTCAAGATAAAGAGCTTCCTCTTCTGTATCAAATATTTGAATAGTACTTCTAACAAATGCACTATAACCGTATTTCTTAACAGCTTTATGAAAATATAATTTTGGATCTTTTAATTCTGGATTAGATTTGAAAATATTTATTGAATTTCCAATATACCCATCAAATATTTCTGGATTCTCTGTTTTATGTACTCCTACATAAATTTTATTATTTACTTTATTTGTCGTTAAATATACTATATATTTCATAATTTATACTTTTTATTAAGTTATTTCCCATTTCCACTATTTACTAGTGTACGTTCTATTGAACTAGTCTCTGAACCTTACTAAGCGCTGATTTATAATCTTGCTCATCCTTAGTCTTGGCTGCTGATTAGCATATCTTTTAGATTTAGCTTTCCAGCAATTAAAGAAATTAATTATTCAAGAGAGTTACCTCTCAAGCGGCGCAAGTGTTGTATTTTACGCCTGCAAGCTTATTTGTGATGAAGTCACCACCAATAATTGAATGCTTAGAGACAGCCGGCATACCAGTTGTCTTATCTGCGGTAAGGTCTATACATACTCCATAACCTGTAGTAGGATATTCTCTGGTCAAAGCTCTGTCAACAACGAAAGTGACAAAGTTTCCAGAGTATTCATACGAATTGTAGGTAGCTCCTACCTTTACATAACCACCTTCACCCTTATTTGCACTCTTAGAATACATATAAGTTCCATCTGTCTTAAAGCTAGCAAGATACTCGCCAAGAACAGTATTAATATCATTCCAGAGTTTACGATTTACTATGAATGTCCAGTGATTACCTGTTTCCTCCTATGATTTATCAGCCATATCACTCATAATCATATTGAAGAGAGGAAGATTTGGTTTATTAGCATATACATACTTATTACATGCTGCTTCAATCTAAGGAATTAATCCTTCGCCAATATATATCATTTTGTTAGCTCTACATCACTGCAGAGATCAGACTATATCTTCAAATTAATCCATATATTTATAAGTATATCCTTTTGATGATTTATTTCTTCCAGATAAACAATGTTTTACTCCAGTTCCATATATTTTTACACATTCTGATATTGTAGAAAATTCTTTGATAAAATTTCCATCTAAATCATATTGTGCTATTCTACGTTTAGCTGGTTTTTTTACAGATTTATCTGGCATACTTTGTAGTTTTTCAAATGAAAATTGATATATATCTTTATATGGTTTTGATAATCTTATATACTTAAATAAATCACATTTTGATTTAAGATACTTTTTTAAAATGTTTAAATTATCAAAACTAGTTATATATTCTCCAGTAATTTTATACATATAAACTGGAATATGATATAAATATTCATATTTAGCAATACTAAATTGCATATCAAATTCAAATGAAAAATATTTATCCTTTAATAAAATTCCCAATTTAGCTGCATTTGAAACTTGATGAGTTGAACTATCAATACATCTAGCTGCATCAGAAATACTTTCATAACAGCAATCATATTGTCCATTGCTTGAATATTGAAATACTGGTATTCTATTAGTAGTAGTTTTATATGTAGATAAGTCTAGTTTATCTACTTTTATATCAGACCAATACCACTCTCCGCCTTTAATTTTGTCTTTTATAGCTCTTTTAATAGTTGTAAATCCTTTATTAACAAATCTAGAAGCATCTTGTCTATTAGAAAACTCTCTAATAAAATTACCTTCAAGATCATATTGATAGCAAGGTTTAGCATTTAAACCTCTATCTCCTCCATTTCCGCCTAATGTTGTATTATACACATCAGTTCTTTTTAAAAACGATTCATTTACTATTTCTTCTTCTAAATTAAAAGCATCTATTTCATTATCATATTCTGCAATTATTTTTCTTATAAATTTATCTGGACCGTATTTCTTTACAGCTCTTTGAAATACAGTTTTACTTCTTTCATAAGAACTTGGACAATTACGATAAACTCCACAACCTAAATATGGATTTTTATCATCATCATTTTTTAATTTATGTACTCCAACATAAATTTTCTAATTAACTACACATGTAGTACAATATACTATAAATTTATTCATAATTTGTTTACCATTTCTAAAAATTTAACATTTTTATACACCTTGCGGTTAGTCGTTGAGCTACATATAAATCATTCCTTAATAGGTCCGAATTATATACAGTTGCTGATTGTCTTTATTTAAAGATGTTCCAGCAGTTAAGTAAATATTTAATATAGAGTCACCTCTATAATCCCCATATAATAGCTTCAGGGCGACCGGTGTCCACTTTATTAACTTTATATCTCTATAAAGGTTAGACTATATCTTTAACTTATATTCTATTACCGTTTATAAGTTACTACCCTTTTCCGAAATAATATCGTACTCTACTTACTTATTTGTATTAATATTTCTTTAATACTATGTTTTCGATAGTCGTTGAACTTTGCTAATTAAAGCCTTAGCTGCTGATTGTCCTCGACTTTACGTTAGGAGTTTCCAGCAATTAAAGTAGTTTATACAGTAGTTTATACTGCTAGACCCCAATACCGGATTTTAGGGTCTGAGATTGTAGCCTTCATATTAACATCAATGTTACCTTTATTGAAGGTTAAACCTGAATTCATAGCGTAAACGAAGGTATCAAGGAGTTCTTTCTCCTTTTTAAGCATCTTATATACACCTTCAGTCTTTCCAGGATCCTTATCATCACAGATCTTCATAAATACATTCTCTTGAAGAGCATACAATGCTGACCAACTAATATCAGCACGGAATGTAGTCATGAAATTGCGATGTAGCTCACACTATGACTAAAATTTTGAGTACATTATTATTAATCAATATGTTTCCATATTGTTTAGACTATATCTTCATTTTAAAATCTATTACCGATTATAAAATGCCTTCCATTTCCACTAACTTAGTGTACTCTACTTGTTTATTCACATTAGTATTTCTCTAATGTTATACTTTCGATAGTCGTTGAACGTTATTATAATTAAGATCCAATACCAACATTAACTAATGGCTTATTATCTCTATTTCCATAGCTACTACTACATTAAAAATTAAATATTAATTATAATCTTCGCTGCTGATTGTCCTCGACTTTACGTTAGGAGTTTCCAGCAATTAAAAAGGTTTTTATTAAGCACTAAGCTTAACAGAAGAGAGCTACTCAAAAATTAATTTTATATCCTAACCCTCTTCTGACAACTCAACAGTTGCAACAGATTGGAACATAGTAGTCATTCCCGGTTGGCAACCATCAGTGTCAAGAATAGTATCGTAGTTATTATCAATAAGACGTACCTAAACTTCCCAATAGTCATCACGCTTGCGAATAGGACGACTTACAACGATACATTGCTACTTAGTAGCATCAATGCGGAAAATATCATACTTCTAGTAATAATTCTCCTTGAAAGCCATAGTGATTTCAGAACCATTCTATCCATCACCTTCTGGTACTTCTGCAAATTCAATGTGCTTGATGTTGTTTGTTTCACAAGTATGTTATCATACAACTTTTTATTTGTATTTCTATAGATTCTTATTCTCTATAGTTCAGCATATATTTTCTACTTCTATAAAAGTAGAGGAACACTCGTGGATCTATTATATTTATTCAAGATCTATGCGTTACACTACCTATTAACCTTTCGTAATTTAATAGGTTAGCACGGTATTTCCATCTCAGGATTCACCGTTTTTGCTCCTTGCTATTACTATATCACTATAATAATGGGCTGAATTTTGTCAACCTCCCATTCAAACATCATAGAATTTGTCTTTTGGAACTTATCTGCCTTATCATCCTTGTAGAAAACATTTCTCAAACCATCAGTGATAAAGCTAAGTGTGTTATCTGTATACATACGAGCAACTACACCAAAACGATGTGGTTTTACCAATTTGTTACCCTAGAGGCTCTTTATCCTCTAGTTCTATATGTTACCATATAGTTCAGAATACATCATAATCTTGTTTCCAAGATTCCGAGATTTCGTGGAAATAATATTCTGGAACTTTTACTTTGTATTCCATACATTGTGGCACAAAGGGACGAATAAGTGATATAAATTTTGCAGCATTTACAGTATAACACCTAATAGTATACTGATTATTAGGTTTTTTATGTAAATGGAATTGTATATCCCATTTTCGTTTAAAATAATCAATTATAAATTCTGTCTCTTCTTTTGGAGTATGTGTATAAATTTCACAAGTAAAAACATTTGGGCGATCCCTATCTATATAAGTACTTCCGTCATCCATATACCATATAGCAAGACCTTCTGGAGTTAAATAATCTAAATATTTGGAGCCTATTACTTTTTTCCCATTTGGATATAACCATTTCTTTAAAATTCTAAAATAAGGTCCTCCACATGTAAATCTTAATGCTCCATTGTTAGTTATTTCTCTACCATTAACTACTTTTGCCTTTTTTAAAATCTTTTCTTTTATATTACATTTTTTACCCGTTAATTTTCTACATAACTCTGCTTTCCAATTAATATACCCTTCCTATACTTTAGAATGGCATATTTCTAAATGACAATATTTATAAGTTTTATTATTTTTAGTATAAGATGTAGTAGCTAAATATCCATCACCTAATACTAATGCTATTAATAATGATTTTTTCCTTAGTTCCATAACACCAAATATTTGGTAAATTTAAATTATTATTTCTATTCGTTAGAGGTTTCCATGTCTGGAATTTCCTACGGGATTGTCCTCTAAGGAGTTTCCCCGTGTTAACTCGGTTTTCTAATAAACATCACTGTTTATAGCGGCATAAATCCACCGATATACTTACTCCAATCCTCGTATGTTTTTGTGTCCAGATATTTGTTATCTTATAGGCTCTTTATCCTATAATTCATACAATTTATCATCTTGTATGTTCAGACTATATCATTCTCTCCTGCTCTCGTGTTAATTCTATATTCTATAATTTTTATACATCTTAATAGGATTTTCAGAATATTCTATACAATATTTCTTATTATTAAACCAATAGTATAACTTTTTTATTATAGTTTCAATTATTAGTCGTTGAACTTTCTAATCTTGTTAACAATTAGCTTAGCTGCTGATTATCCAAGTTAGTTGCATGAAGGATTTCCAGCAATTCACAGGATTTTGTATGGGCAACACAATCACCCATAGTGGGTATTCTACTTGTAAAATTTGCAACTAACATATTATTTCTTTAAATTAAAAATCATCTAAATCGTCAAATGTCTATTTATTATTTGTACGATTAGACTATTTATATACTACGTTTGTCATCTTGTTTTTAGCATCTTCCTGCCCTTTCTTGTAACTTTCCTTTCTAACCTAAGTTATTTCCTTTTGGAAGTAATCAGTAATGTCTTCAATCATTTGCTGTCCATTTAAAGCTAGCCAAGCAGTTTGTACTAACAATTTAGGATCAGCTAATGCTTTAGCAAAATAATTATTTCCAGCTGCATCTTGTCCTGTAATGAAATCATAAAGTTCCTACATATCATCCTGTTCAAGATTTAAATCATATCCAGAATATTCTGTAAGATTGTTTATCTCATCTTCTATAGATTGAGCAAATTCATCATATCTTGCTTGAGCTTCTTGTTCTTGTTCGAACTAAGCCTATCTAAGATTATCCTCTTCAATAGCTTTATATTCGTTTCTTATAGCTCCCATCTATTTAGTGTAGAGTGCTTCATTTGATTTAGCTCTCTCTAAAGCTTCCTAAGCTTCTTCTTCTGTAACGTCTCCCATTCTACTCATAAAATCTGCTATAAATAATTCATCATCATCATATTCATCGACAGCGTACTAAGGTTGTTGAGCATTCTACATATAAGTATTAATACTCTACTGTTGAATATACTATACGTATTCTTCAGGACTTAATCCACTGTTTCTGATGTTATTTATTAACTAGATCTCAGAGTTATCTAATTCAGTTTCTGGATTTTCTAGGGAAGAATTAAGAACATTAAGTTTATCCTCGTTACTAAGAGAATCCCAATCTAGCTCTTCTATTTCCTCATCTTCGTTCTAAAATTTAATTTTAGTTTTATCTTCAATACCTCTAGATTTAAGTAAAAAAGTTGTAAAATCTTCTGGCTAATCTACATCTTCCTAATCTTGAGGTGTTTCTTGCGGTTCTTGTTGTGAAGGTTCCTACAGTGTAGGATCATCTTGCACATTAGAAGGAGAAATCACATCTCCTTCAAAATCATCAATGTCATCAATTCCTATTTCCATATTATATCTAATTTAAAAAAGTTAACCATTTATATTTCTAGTTTCTCCAGTAGATAGATTAGTTACTATGGCATTATAACTAGTAAAATCTACGTCATAAAACCATTTATAGATAGCACATCTCTAACCTAATTGTATAAACTATCCCATACCTATATTCTAATATAATTTACCTAAAGTAACTTTATTAAATCTAAACTATATAGAATATCCATAAGACATTACCTACCCATTTAATTCATAAATATTAGTTCTTGGATAATATTCTGGACTATTTGGATCATCAGATTTAGGTGGATTTGGCTCTCCAAAATAAATTCCTAACTAACCACCAGCTCTTCCTACAAATACAGTTTGCCAGTGAAAATCCCATCCAGATATAGGATTATATAGTTTTTTAGTATTAGTATTATTAAGTACTACACAGAGTGAATATCTAATAAATGATTTTACCCATATTCTATCACTCCAATTATCAAAATCTCCTAAACCGCCTTTAAATTCAAAATCTCCTAATTCCTAGTCTAGAGCAATGCCGTTGTTATCAACTCTATATATATCAAATCCAGAAATACTAGGAGTAGAACAATTTCCAAATGTCCAAGCAGAATCTGTTTCTATTGTAGTAGTTGAAGGTCTAGTAGATAGTAGTTGCCATTTATCAATATCTGTTAATTCATACTATGACTCAATAGCCCATAAATAACTATAATTCTTATTACTTGGCTTAATATTATAAGTAGGATTTACTATTAAAGAGGCTAATTTCTCAAGTCTAGCATCTTTAACTTCTTCATCATAAGTACTACTATTTTCAATATAGTTAGATATTCCAAAACCTACTTCGTATTCTATACCGTCTTTAATATAAGTTATAAAGCCTCCAGGCGATAAATAGTATTTAGCTGTATTACGATCTGTATATGAATTTCTGTCAGTGCTTCTAACAAATAAATAAGAAGTAGTATCTTCTACATATTTATCAATTAAAGTCCATTTAATATTGTCCCATTGCCATAGATAAGGCCATTGACTATTAACTACAAAACTACCTTGACTAGTTCCTAAATAATAGAATTGTACTGGAGTAGTTTCAGAACTATTAGCAGATTTAGAATAATAATATCCTGCATATCTAGTAAATAAAATATAAGTAGATAGTGAATCTACTTGATAATTAGTAGGATTTACCATACAGTCTATAGATCTATATGTAATAGTATCATCCTCTGTTATAGCAGAAACAAAAGTAGTTATATGTACTTTATCATTAATTAACTAAGTAGTAAGAATACCATTATGACTTACTATAGAATATTTATCTTCTGTAGCACTTATAATAACTTTCTTTAAATCTGCATTATTCTAAATCCATTTACTTATATCTGAAGCTGTAGCAGTTTTATACCCATAATATAAATCAGCTTGTGTAATATCAGCAGAAGCTAATACTTTATTTACCCATTCTGTAGAAGCAAATTTAGAAGAATCATCAGTTAAAGGTAAATTATAATTATTTGTATATTGAGCTTCTGTAAAAATAGCAGAATCAGAATAAATTCCGTTTTTATCAAAAGGTATTTCCTATCTTTCATTAATAGCTTTTAATCCTAATTCTTTAGTATTACCTATTCTAAGCAATACATTATTTTCTAAAGCATTAACAGGTTCAGAAACTTCTATTAAATCTATATTATTTTCTTTTCTTCTAAGAATAGTAGAAGTCTCTCCTTCTGTATTTATATAGAATAACTACTAACCTTTTATAGAATCAAGTATATCGTGTATAGCAACAGAAGAATCAAATAATTCAGATATAATACTAACTTGTATAGTTTCCTAATCAGAAGATATAACTTTTAAAGGAATTAATATATTCTAATAAGCATCCTAAATTTCTTCTTCTGTTTCTTCTAAATTTTTATACGGAATGTAAGTAAATAAAATATCTCCTACTTTAAATTTATTCTAATATAATAAAGTTAATTCTAAATTATCACTTTCCTCTGTTTCTTCTGCTAACTTTACTATATTACTTTTATAATCCCAATATATTGGATATAAATAGTTAGAGCTATTTTCATTTTCAGAACTATTTCTAACTATTAAATTATCTACTTCTAAAGTAGATTGGCTTCCTTCTACGTAAAGTCTAAATCCAGTATTTTTAGTAGCATATTCAGATTTAAACATAGAAGATACTGTATCATTTTTAAATAGAGTCTAATTATTATCAATAATTATTTTCTCAGTATCGTTTATCTTAAAATAGATATTTCCATTAGAATCTAAATAAGTTCCATTATTTTCATTATATATATAAAAGGAATTAAATGCTAATGAATTATTTATTCCTTCTCCTAAAATTAATAAAGAACCTTTATTATTATCAGATTTTTGTATTACAAATTGTTTATTATAAGGATTAGGAATTTCTATACTATAAGGAGATAATTCTCCGTCTTTAATAGTATATAATTTCTATTCACTCTCTATATATACTATTCCATTTTGTAAACTATCTGTTCCTACATCAGATAAACTCTTATATAAGAAACCTATATTATTTAATGCTATAAATTTCTATTCTGAAGTAGTTTGCTATTCTCCTTGAAATGATACATAAGTATTTCCTATTTCTCCTAATAGACTTAACTCTTTATTGCCTACTTTAAGAATAACTTCATCTCCTATCACATAGATTCCGTCTTTTACTCCTACTGAATTTTCCTAATAAATAAATTTAGCATCAGAATTTATTTTACCATCTTTAATAAGATC
>NFZD01003807.1_pt1 | contig 15607 bp, 9 predicted proteins | sample 1095381 | NCBI WGS metagenome assembly NFZD01 (sample SAMN03609891, study PRJNA323583) | gut metagenome | isolation source: feces | host: Rattus norvegicus | place: Denmark: Riget | collected 2013 | reverse complement strand
AACCTGAGTTACCTCGAAAGTTGGCTCACTCTGACCGTGGCTTCGGGCAAGGTGACAGCAACAGCCACCGCTAACACTGGCGCAGCCCGTACTGCCACTATCACTATCGCCGACGAGAACGGTCACACCGCAACCGTCGAGGTAACTCAGGCTGACGGAACAACCGCCTAAAAATCATCATTATGGCTACATTGCTATCTTCCCTACAAGCCATAAACGCATACCCCGTGCCGCAGTCGTTCTTTGAGGCGACTGCGGCTTCACGGGGTCTTGACCTCAAAGCAGAAATAACGCAGGAGGCTCTCAAAACCAAGGCGTACAGAATGACCCGTGCAGACGTGTTGATGTACCTCTCGGAAGCCCCCAACGTCTCGCAGGGCGGTCAGTCCTACTCGTTCGACGAGAAGCAACGGCAAAATTTCCGCAACGAGGCTCACGCCATTTACGATGAATTGGCCGAGGAGGGCGATAACGCACCGAAACCCACCTACGGGTACAAAGGCAGCAGGCTATGATTATACAGAACGGAACAATAGAGTTCAAGCATAAGGTCGGAGGCGGTTTAGACGCTGACGGCTACCCTGTAAAAGCAACAGAGCAATGGGGTGAGCCAGTGCCGTGCCAATATGTGCCGAAACGCTACAACCTGCAGGGACGCGCAGGGGACAACGCGACAATCGAGACCAGTTTTGAGATATACGTCGCAATGCCCCTCCCCGTCGAAGCAACGGAACAGTTACGGCTCGTAGATATGGCTGGAGTGAGGGTTGGCGAATACTCCGTGGTCTCCTCGCAGGAACTCCGTGCCGTTCAGCAAATCAAGATAACCGTATAACACCCTACCGCTATGCCGATGAGAGTAACAACGCCGAAGTCGAAGATTGCCGAATTTTTCGAGAAACGTATTCAGGCAACCGAACGGCTGGTTGTGCGGAATATGTGCTATGTCGGAGAGCAATGCGTAAACACGGCTCGGTCATCCCATACCTACCGAGACCAAACTGGAAACCTGTCAAGTTCTATCGGCTATGCCGTCAGCGTCGACGGAGTAATCGTACAGTGCTCGTCGTTTCAGCTGGTTCTCAAAGGGTCGCAAGGAGCGAAAGACGGCTTGGAATATGTCAAAGACATCATTTCAAAATACCCCAAGGGCATAGTCCTCGTGATTGTGGCAGGAAAAGACTACGCAGCCTATGTGAGCGACAAGGGGTACGACGTGCTCGACAGCGCAGAAACGCTTGCTGATACCCTCGTGCCCCGAATGATGAAGAAACTCGGAATTGACGTATGAAGACATCGAAGCAAGTACAGAGCGACATCATCGCTCTACTGAAAGGCAGTACACTCGCCACCTCGGTATCGGGAGGCGTCTATCGGGGAACTCCCGACAGCAACTACCGTCCGAGGGACAGCCGACAGGAGGACATTGTTGTGATATTTACGAGCGGAACACCCTCCGATGTCGAGACTGGAGTCGTTACCGTCCATATCTACGTCCCCGACATCACCCCGTACAAGGACGGAGTGTATTACGAGGACGGGAAACGTTCGGAGGCGATCGAGGCACTTGCCGCAGAATGGGTTGAGTCTCTGACTTGCGACCGCTCCAACTACAAGTTCGAGTTGCGTCAGTCAATCCACACGCAAGCCAACCCAGATATTCATCAGCATTTCGTCGTGGTGCGTCTCGGTTACAGCCTCTACGAATGAGCCATAAAATAATCGTTTAACACTTTAACAATCAGTAATATGTCAAAGTTATCATGGGGTAAACCCACACTCAGACACAAAGAGAGCGAGAACGGTGCGCCTAAAGCCGCTGGCGAATGGGAGACCCTCGACACTCCGAAGCAGGACACCACCGAACTGACTACTACCGCAGGCGATGAGGTTACTGCCAACGAGGAGGGCGGTGCTATCGTTGACGTGCGTTTCGGCGCATCGACCTACGAACTGGCATTCGACCTCTTCGAGAAGAAAGGCAGCGGCACTGACCCGTTAACCGACGTAGACGGTGTAATCCCAGGCGAACACGCCCTGCAGATTATTCCCGAAGACGCAGCCTGCAAAGGCATTCAGATTGACCGCTGCGCTCTGCGCCGTGAGATTGCCTACACCGCTGCTGACGGTATTCTCTATCACTATGTCGCTCGCTGCCTCAAGCCCGCATCGGGCAATACAATCAAGCCTCTCGTAATCACGGTTGCGGCAGGTTCATAACCTATCGGGGGCGGTGGGGCGAGTTGAAAGCCGTTCTGCCGTTCCCCGTTTCGCAGGATAGTTCAGTGGTAGAACACCGCACAGAGGTGCGGAGGCCGCAAGTTCGAGCCTTGCTCCTGCACGAAGCAAAAATTAGTGCCTCTCGCCAACGAAAAACGATTGAGCCAATAACTTACTCAAATCCGTCCCGAAAGTTGCGAGAACGCAAAATTTGATAAAAATAACGCATTATGGGCAATAAACCAACAAGTTCTACGACCGAGCAACGGGTCGCTGACACGATACTGCAAGAGCCGACAATAATCAAGGTCGGGGAAAAAGAATACGCAGTCGCACCTCCGAGTACCGCAACGCTGATACTCGTATCTGCGGCTGTATCGCATTTGCCCCGTATCCAACTTGACGAAAACAGGTTGGTGCAGGACGTACTGGGAGCGGCCAAAGATTGTGCTGCTATCGGAGACATCGTAGCCGTGATGATACTCGGTGCGAAACACGTCAAGGACGAGGTCGTGCGCATCGAGGAGCGTACCGTCTCCCGTTGCTTCGGGCTATTCAAACGTAAAATGCGCGTAGAGGTGCGAGAGAGCAAGCGAGAGCAACTCGCCCGTGAGCTGTTGGAAAACTTATCACCTCGTGAATTACAGACGGCTCTCGCGCAAATTTTAGGCACTTTGGAGGTCGGCGATTTTTTCGGGCTTACCACTTTCCTCCTCGAAGTGAACACGACGAGACCGACGAAAGTGGGAAATCAGACAGCATCTGGGCAGCAGTAGCAGGAACGGCAAAAGCATTTTGTCTCCCGTTAGACTATGTTCTGTACGAGGTCAGTTACACCAACATATTGCTCTACGGAGCGTCCCTCCCCTCGTACATACCCAAGAACAAAAAGAAATCGGGAGACCGCAAGTACGCAGGCACAGCCTACGGCGATGACGAGTTCAAGGCCGATGACCCGAACAACGCGGCAAAGTTAGACCAATTTTTTGCAACATTAAGAGACTGACAACATGGCAACAGCTGATAACGGCAGATTGAGAATTGAGGCTCGCATCGACACGGACAAATTACGTTCGGACGCTGCCGAGAGCCAAGGCATACTACACACAATCGGCAGGACGGCCGAGACGGAGGGCAACAATATAGACGCTGCGTTCCGCAAGGCAAGTCTCGCCGTTGCTGGCGTATTCACGGCGCAAAAGGCTATGGAGTTCGGACGCAAAATAGTTGACGTGCGCAAGGAAATTGAGGGCTTTGAAATCTCATTCCGTACCCTCCTCGGCAACAAGGAGAAAGCCGACGCCCTGTTTAGTCAGATACGCGATTTTGCCGTCAAGACCCCGTTGCAGTTGAAAGACCTATCAAGCGCAGCTCAGACCTTGCTGTCATTCAACATCGAGGAAGCCGAGATTATGCCGATGCTCCGTGCTATCGGTGACATTTCAATGGGCGACACTCAGAAACTCCAATCGCTCACTCTCGCATTTGCTCAGATGTCCTCCACGGGTAAACTCATGGGGCAAGACCTCCTGCAAATGATTAACGCAGGCTTCAACCCTCTGTCCGTCATATCTGAAAAGACAGGGAAATCCATTGGTGTGCTGAAAGACGAGATGAGCAAGGGCGCAATTTCCGCCGAAATGGTCAAGCAGGCGTTCATCGACGCCACTGCAGAGGGCGGCAAGTTCCACGGTATGCTTGAACAGCAGTCTCAGGGTATTGCTGGCTCAATCTCGAACTTACAGGGCGCGGTTGATGATATGATGAACGACCTCGGCACGGCTATGCAGGATACGCTCGTCAAGGGGGTAAATTTCGCAACAACCCTCGTCAAGCACTACGAGACGATAGGGAAATGTCTCCTCGGACTCGTCGTTGCATACGGCTCTTACAAGGCTGCTTTACTTGCTCTCGTCGCAGTCGAGAAACTCGTGGCGTTTGCCGAGAATATACGTCTGATAATGATGTTCCGCAAGGAACTGGGACTATTGACCGCAGCGCAGCAGGCGTTCAATATTACGGCGTTGAAGAACCCTTACATCATCGCAGGGGCGGCTCTTATTGGTATCATCACGACAATTTACCAACTTACCAAAGGTACGAATGAGTGGGAGAAAGCCAATGAGGAACTCAACGAGAAATTGGCTGAACAGGAACAGACCCTGAAAGACCTCGATAAGGAACGCAATGTCACGCAGGATATGCACGACGAGGCGGCAAAATCTATCGCAGGGGAAATTGAAAAGGTCGAGAGCCTACAAGCAGCCATTAAGGATGAAACCGCCTCAATCGCAGATCGTCGTAGGGCAATCAAGGAACTCCAAGCGATAGTGCCTGGCTATCAAGCCTCGCTGACCGACGAGGGTGTGCTGTATGTCAATAACACCAACGCTGTGAATGACTACATCGCTTCGTTGGAAAATCTCGCACTTGCCAAGGCTCTCCAATCAAAGCGCGAAAGTCTCCAAGCCCAAAAATTGGCTGCGGAACTGGAACGTCGCGAGGCTGTAAGGAAGAAGAAAAAGGCGGAGGCAGCGGCAGTACAAGCTCGAAAAAAGGCAGAACAGCAGAGAAAGGCATCGGAAGAACAACAAAGGCAAGACCAGAAATTCACCAACATGGTTGGTGGCAGGGAAGGTCATATGATGGCTGTTGCTGATAATGTTGCGGCGCGAAACAGAAGAAATGCTATTCAGGAAGAGTTGGATGTTGCTGAGAATACATTGAAACAACGTCAACAAGCGGTCGAAATCCAAGACAAGATAATTGCCAATGCCGTAGCAGACCTGAAAGAACTTGAAGATTACCAACGAGAGAACAACATCAAGCCCGTACAGACCGAGCACTCCTCATACGGAGGCGGCAAAGGAGGTTCAGGAGGCGGTGGCAATAGTGCCGCTACCGAGGCTGAACGTCTCAGGCGTGAGGCTCAGGAGCGCAAAAAGGCTCTCGACGAGTATCAAGCCACACTTGCCGAACAGGATAAGGAGGCGGAGTTCGACCTACGACAGCAGCGCATCAACCTTGCCGAGGATAGCACCCAAAAGGAGTTAGACCAAATCAAACTCAACTATGACCGTATGCTCCATGAGAATGAGAAGCGTAGGCAGGAAATGTATGACACTCTCGCTGAGAAAAAAATCGTGGAGTACATGGGCGCTCACCCCAAAGCGGAGCAGTCCGAAGTCAACGAGTATGCAGCTAAACTTACATTCACAGATGCAGACCTGACCGAGGAGCAGCGCAAACAACTGGAAGGATATGCCGCATTTGCCGAGGAATACCTGACCGAGAGCAACAAGCGCACTCTTGCCAATATGCTCTCCGACGTGCTGACCTACGAGGAGCAACGCAAGAAAATCACCGAAGACTACGCCAAGCGTCGTGAGGCGATGTACGACCACGACGACAAGGGCAATCGTACTGGGCTAAAATCGGGTGTCTCCGATGGCAACGTGGCCGAACTTGACCGACAGGAGCAGAAAGCCCTCAAAGAGCTTAACAGCCGCAGGGCTGCCGAACAGCTCGAGCAACTGAAAGGCGACATCAACTGGGACGTGATATTCGGTAACGTTTCCAATCTTACCGGCAAACAATTGAAGCTGATAAAAAAGCAACTTCAGGAGTTCTATAACAGTCCGGCATTCCGCATGGGTGCAACCCCTGAGCAGCTCAAGACCATTGCCGATGCAATGGAGAAAATCAATGAGGCCGAACGTAACAACTCAGGCTTCTTTGCAGGGTTGAGCGATGCATTGTCAAGATACGATTCGGCAAAACTGCGTTTCGAGAATGCAGAACTGGACCTCGATATGGCCAAACAGACCGGCAATAAGGGCATCATTGCCATTATGCAGAAACGCTATAACGAGGCGCAGAGTAACCTGCTATCTGCTCAGGGAGCAGTAGGAGATGCAACCGATTCCGTTGTGACGAATTTTAAGACTGTGAGTTCCGCTTTATCTTCATTGTCAAATGAAGCGGGTATCTCTTTAACGCAACTTGGTGGCACCATCGAGACCTTAATAAATACATTCGGCAATTCCGGCTCAAAGATAGGAGGTATAATCAGTGCCGCCCTGTCTCTCCTTGACGCAATCGGGAAACAAGGCCTCGACGGATTTGTAGGAAAGGTGCTCAATGGTGTTTCTCAAGGTGTTGGGGGAGTGCTTGATACGGTAGGGGGCATTTTCGGTATTGACGGTCTCGGAGGATTGTTTAACGGAGATTCCCGAAAGGAAAAGCGCATTGAAAGCCTGCAGGAAAGTATCGACTCGCTGACGCGCTCTAATACCCAGCTTGAATGGGCTAATTCCAAATTGTATTCACGGGAGAAAGCCTCCAACTATGGCAGTCAGATTGACAACCTTGAAGCGCAGAAACGCCTCATTCTTCAGCAGATGGCCGAGGAGGAGGCCAAGAAGGACACCAACGATGACCGCATACAGGAATGGCGCGATCAGATAGAGGATATTGGCCGACAGATTGCCGACCTTAAGGAAGCTGCAAAAGATGCCATCATTGGCGAAGACATAACTACGAGCATCGACAATTTTGCCACGGCAATGGGGGATGCCTGGGGGCGCACTGCCGACAAAGCCAAAGCTGTAAAGGACTATGTCCGAAGCATGCTGCGGCAAATGGTAGTGGAGGCCATGAAAACCGACCTCACACAACCTATAACGCAGTTGCGTGAAATGATGCTTGGATACATGTCGGACGGCATCGTATCGGACGTAGAACAGGCAGAAGCTCAGAATTTCATGTCAAAAGTTGGCAAAGACATCTCTGACCGATATAAATGGGCTGATTCGATTCTTGGCGGTTCTGCGTCCGGACAAGACGGAGCCACAAAAGGCGGATTTGCTACTGCGACCCAAGATAGCGTCGACGAGCTTGGTGGTAGGGCTGCCGCTATCCAAATATGTGGCGAGGCACGCCGTGAACTCTTGACCAACATCCGCGTAGACGTAGCCGAGCTAAAAGCCCAAGTAGCTGCCGGTGCAGAGATTAGTGCCGAGATGCGAGGGCTTATGCTTATTGCAGCCAGCCACCTCGCAACCATCGCCCGTAACACTGAAGAATTATACGAAATGAACGAACGGCTCGGAAGAATCGAGCGAAATACCCGAGGATTATGACAACGCCTGATATACAAACCAATTCTGCAGTTGATAAAATCCGTGCCGGAGCGCAAGCACTCGGCGCATGCCATATGGTTAACAACATCTGCTCGGTTTCGGATGTGGCAAGGTTGCTGTTTTCGCCACAAGGCAGGGAATTTGCCTTAAAGCACGATTTCCCCACCATCGAATTGTGGCGATTAGCAAAATTGGGATGCCCCGACCTTTCAGAGTATGGAATTTATGTTGATGTCCCGACATTCACTTTGCGTCTTGATGGGATGTGTCAGCACGTGGCTCTCATCGGCGAGACAACGGCAAGGATTGAGATTGATGCGCCTGATGCGTTGCATCATATTATCCTGATGCACGGAGCATCGGTTGAAGTGAATGCCTCAAATTATGCAACATTCACCCTTGAAACCGACAAGCCCTCAGTATATTTCATTAATCTCGATAATACCGCAAAAAGACTATGAGCGTATCAATGATTATAAACGGCACCGATGCCTGCACGGCATGGGGAGTGGTTCCCGCTCCGGGGTTCATCGCCGCACTTATTGCCCCGGCACCATTGAAAAATCCGGTGCAGACAGAGATACGGATTGAACACGGCACGCGAACCAAGGTAATACCAAAGCTCGCCAAACGTGACATAACGATTGAGCTCGGCATCAGCGCCAAGAATCCACAGCAGTTCCTTACGCGCTACAATGGCTTTATCGCCGAACTCTATAAGGGAAACCTCGACATTGAGACTGATGCTATCCCTGACACTGTGTTCCATTGCAGGTTCGTCAGCGCAACACAATTCACCCACTTTACACGTCTCGCAAAAATAATCCTCAAGCTCGAAGAGCCTAATCCTGCTAACAGAACATGATTACAGACATTGCTTTACATAGCGCATCCACAGGGCAACAGATTGCAACCGTTGCTATCGGAACCGGAAGTAAACGGTATTTCCAGCTGATGAAGCACGACTATGTGGAATTGAAGTTCAGCTCTTACCAGCCGTTCAGGGTGAACATCGGCGACTGGATTATGCTCGACAGCATCGGTCGCTATGAGGTGACAAAACCGTTTGACCCGGCTGCAAATTCATCAGGTGAATACGGATATGAGCTTCAACTTAACGCCCAATATTGGAAATTCGCCAACAAGCTGATGAAGTTCATGCCGCAGATCGGTGGCAAAGAAACCTCATGGACCTATACAGGCACGATAGCAGACCATACAAACATGGTGCTGTGCAATCTTCGTGCGCTCGCATTCAAACGCACCACGGCAGGCTCTGAACAATTCATCACTGGGCGCGAGGGTTTTTGCCCCGGTGGTGATAAGGATGTGGCATGGGAAGCGGTATGGGATGAGACTGTTGATGCCACCAAGGCCGTCACGGTCAAATTTGACAGCACCAACATCATTGACGGCATCGGCATGATTGCCACTGAGTTGAATTGCGAATGGTGGTTTGTCGGCAACACATTGCACTTCGGGCGCTGTCTCGTGGGTGACGATAACCCCATACAGCTTGAGAAAGACAAGGAGTTTGCCACTCTCGACGGTCGTGAAACCAACGAGAACTACGCCACACGCATTTTCGCCTACGGAAGCACACGCAACCTTGCAAGCACTTACCGTAAGGAGCTTGTGTTCGAGGTTACTCAGGCTTCGGGGAGAGACATTGTGGACGGCACGCGTCCTCTCCGGCCTGAGTGGTTCAGCAAAACGGCAATACAGACCGAGGCCACTGTGCTGAAAAAGACTGTGGCACGTTCGGGGCTGACCGTTCCGCTGCGTGTGAACGGCATGACGTACACCAAAAGTACAAAGATAGCTGATTTTACACTTGACAGTCTTCCGGCAGGAAGTTATGCTATAGCCAACAGCGCATCCGGAGCTTTCCGCGTCGGTGTAACCATCAAAGATTATTCCGGCAATCATTCCGACCCGACGGCAGCTCCCGAATGGTCAGGATTAACATCTGAGGTGTGGATTGCCGTTTCAGGCAAGATGGGTGTCAATAATACTCAATGGGACTTCAACACCCACAAAATAGATTCTCCACAGCGTAACCTCGATTGGGAGAGGCCCACCTACTTTGCATTGACCGACAATGGAGAATACACAACGGGCTTTGACCTCCCTCTCGAACTGCATGACGTACATATAGCCGTCCTGATCCGAAACAGAAACGTGGCATATGAGGACGATTCGTACAATGTCAACTCTTTCGTGGACATTACATCGCAGGGCGAACTTGAAGTGGTCTGCAAAACTCCGGCAAAGAAAATCGAGGGACTTACAGTCAAAGTTCTTGATAACTCAGGCGCGGTGTCCCGAACAATTGCCGGTGTGACGTTGAATCCCGACTTTGATACCGACGAGACGGAGGCCTCCACATTGCGGTTGCCATCCGGCGATTCTTTGGCCGTCGGCACCAAGTTTCAGCTTCCCGACTTGCGACGCAATCTGGTCCCGACATCATATTTCACGAGCATCTATGCCGCCTTTGAGAAATATAACGACATTACGGTAAACGGGATTGTCACACCCCGGCTCATGCTTCCGCTCCATGACGAGAACGGAGTGGCAATCAACGGTTACATCGATGCATGCCCATTCACAAGCGAGGAAGAAGCCATTGAAGATGTTGTCGTTTTTGAGGATGTTTATCCATCACGTGTAAGCACCGTCACGGAACTTTGGCGTAGCGAGGAATACGCCGATGAGACCGAGGAGCAGGATGGCAGCGTGACCTCCGAAACATGGCGGGCATTCGTCTATCAGGATGACCTCTTTAATGAGGGCAATCCGTTCGATGCGGATGCGTACATGATTAACGGCGAGACGCTAAGAATAACATTCCAAAGCGGCATGCTTAACGGGCAGACCTTTGAGGTGAGATACATCCCTGAGAGTTGCGGTTTTGAGATTATACGCGATAACGATACACTTTTACCTAATGACGTTGTATGCCCCAAAATAGGCGACAAATTCATTCTGCATGGATTCAATATCGCCATGCTCTCCGATGAGGCAACCGATTATGTAGACCTTGCGGAACAGGATTTGCTGGCCAAGACGCGCGAGTACATCAAGAACCTAAATCTCGACCCATCAGCATATCGCATTCCGCTTGCGTGCGATTTTGCTCAGGAGCATTGTGCTGATATCCCCGGAGCGGCATGCTTCCCGATTGGACAATCGGTAAATATCGTTTATCCTGAATACTTCGAGAATGGCCGCAAAAGCCGTGTTATCGGTTTTGAGATTCCGCTGGATATCCCATATGACAATCCCATTTACATCATCGGGGAAAAGCCTCAGTTCTCACGAATCGGTGCCATCGAAGATAAGCTCAATAACGAGCTTAAGATTGCCGGGAGTGTCGTTGCATCCAGCTCATCAGGAGGAAGCTCGTCGGGTGCATACATCATCAAACGCAATGACACCACGCCTGCATCAGACGCGAACCTGTTCAGCGCTGCAAGGGCAAAGGTTGAGTTTGCTCTCAAAACGGCGGTACAGCGAATCACCTATTTATGGAAATTCATCCGTGGTGCCGAGTTCGGCGAATATGTCGAAGGGCAGACTGGCGGCAAGATGGATGCCGAGGGCAATGCGGAGGTCAAGAGCCTGCGTGTGCGCGGTAAGGCTATATCCAATGCCGCTTTCGAGGTTGGTGAGTTTCTGGCCGGAGTGAGCGGGGGATTCTTCGGGATTGACAAGGACGGGGATTCGTACCTTGAGGTGGCACGGCTTTATGCGAGGGTGCGTGCGGTGTTCGAGGAGCTGACGGTGATAAAGACAGGGGTGCTCGCGGGCAAGCAGTACATCACTCCCGGCGGCGGCATCGTCTGCACCAGGGTGGAGGAGGTGACCAACGCCTCCGGCACGCTGACGGGGTGGCGCTGCTACTTCCTGAGCGAGCAGGACGGCGAAAAGACCGAGTGCAAGTTCCGGGCGAACGATCAGGCGATATCTGCGGTGTTCAACGCCAAGACCGGCACGGCCAACAAGGTGAGCAACCACCGCTACTGGAGGCTTGTGACGGCTGTTGACAATGATGCCTACACCGACGACAGCGGCAACCACTACGGCTACATCGAGCTTTCGGCCACCGACTGCGAGGCCGGGAGCGACACGCCGCAGGCCGGCGACGAGATATGCCAGTTCGGCTACCGTGGCACTGACGAGCCGCGCAGGCAGACGGCCATGGTGTTTTCGACCGTCGACGCCGACGCGCCGAGCATCAAGCTTTTCCGTGGCATCAACTCCTACACGCTGGAGGGCAAGGCCGTGGTGCAGTTCGGCGTGGATGCGCAGAGCGGTAAAGTGTTTTTCCGTCTCGGGGCGTCCGATGCGACGCACTTCCTCGACTACACCGAAGCCGGAGGCCTGCAGGTGGCCGGCAAGATTTCGACGCTCTCCACCCTCGATGACACCAACACCACGCTTGGCACGGCCATCAGCAGCAAGGTTGAGGACACGGACGTGCTGTGGAGGCTGCACACGTCGCAGACGGATGCCCCGGCGCTTCCGGTGCTGGGTGCAGACGGCACGATTACAGATTACAAGGGCTGGCAGACGGATGCGCCTGCCGTTGTGTCGGGACAGTTTGTGTGGACCACCACCTACGTGCGCTACGGCAACGGCACGGCCAAGTTCGACGGCACCGCGTGCGTGACAGGCCGCGACGGCAAGGATGGCAAGGATGGAGCACAAGGGCCACAAGGTGTTCCCGGTAAGGACGGCGCAAACGGCGTGACCTATTACACATGGATTCGCTATGCCGACGATGCCACCGGTTCGGGCATCAGCAATAATCCCACCGGAAAGAAATACATAGGCCTCGCCTACAACAAGACCACTGCCACCGAAAGCAACACCCCATCTGACTACACATGGTCGCTGATTCAGGGGGCAAAAGGTGACAAGGGAGATAAAGGCGACCCCGGACAGCAGGGATTGCAAGGCTTGCAGGGTGAAAAAGGCGAACAGGGCATTCCCGGCACACCGGGTGCGAACGGCGCAGACGGCAAGACGTCGTATTTCCACATCAAATATGCCCCGGTGCAGAACCCCACGGCGGCGCAGATGACTGAGACGCCCTCGGACTATATCGGTACTTATGTGGATTACACGCAGGCCGACAGCACCGACCCGTCGAAATACACTTGGGCGCGTTTTAAGGGGGTTCAGGGCGCGGACGGTTCTCAGGGCATTCCCGGAACGAACGGTGCGGACGGCAAGACCTCATACCTCCACATCAAATACTCAAACGACGGGGGCAAGACGCTGACCCCTGCCACCGGAGGACTGGCCATCGGTGAGACGCCGGGCGACTACATCGGGCAGTACACCGATTTCACACAGTCCGACAGCACCGACGTAACAAAATACACGTGGAGCAAAATCAAGGGTGACCAGGGTGTGCCGGGAGTGAAAGGTGCTGACGGCACGCAGTATTACACATGGATAAAATACTCGGACAATGCCGACGGCACGGGGATGTATGACACCCCGAATGCGCTGACCAAATACATAGGTATCGCGGTCAACAAGACCACGCAGACCGAGAGCAACAACAAGGCCGACTACACATGGAGCCAGTTCAAGGGTGATGACGGCGCAAGCTACACCAGCAACATGCTCGTGGGGACAAAGGATTGGAGCGGCGCCACGCCGAAAGGTGCGACCAATGCGGGAACTGTTTCCGCCGACAAGTACAACGGCTTCTCGGTGCTGGAAGCCACAGGGTGGTGGTTCGGCCGCTATTGGATAATCGACGTCGAGGCTGGAAAGGACTACACCATATCGTGCATGGTGCTCGGCGATCCGGATAATCATGCCTTGATGGCTAATCCGAGCTGGGCAGCGAACATGGTTACATCCACCTTTACGCAGACAAAAGTCGAGAAACCTTTCTCGGCCAGCCAGTGGGGTGTGTCTGTCAAACAGATTCATTGCACCAAGTCGGGGACTCTTCTTGTCTGTTTTGAAACCTCAGACAAAGGCTCGCTCGTAAAATGGTGCGCCCCGAAGATAGAGGAAGGCCTCAACGATGCCCCCACATGGTCACCCCATCCCTCGGAGATGGTGGGGACACCGGCGAAACTGGTGACGCTCAACGCCGACAGCCTTGTGTTCACCTACGAGAACAATTTTGCAACGATTGTAGGTGCGCAGCAGATTGTGATTCAATCCACGCTACAGGGCACGACCGGGCGGCAGTGGAGTTACCGTCCCGGCAATGCTTCGGGCTTCACAGACTATCCCGGCGCCACAGGCGAAACGTTTACGGTTCCGCACAACCATTCGACTTATTTCCCCAACGGGGCAAAGTCGTGCACGTTCCGCTGCACTTCCGGAGGCGTCTACGACGAGGTGACAATCTCCAAGGTCAGCTCAGGTGGCAAGGGCGACAAGGGCGAAGGCTACACACCAAATTTGCTCAAAGCATCCAATGTGCAGCTGAACAGCACAGGCTACCTCTTGGGCAAATATGACTGGGACAAGCGTCCGCCGGTAGGCACGGTGGTCACATTGACCGTCTGTGCAAAAATCGGCGGCAAGGACACACATTTAGAGATACACCAGAACAACGGATTTAAGGTGATAGCCAACTTCACATCCACAACCGAGGTTATACAAACTTTTAAGTTCACTGTTGCAGACCACGCGAATGGTGATAATAGTTGGGGTATCGGATTTTGGCACAAACCCAACGACAACGATTTTGACCCCGGCACATATGTAAAATGGGCCACGGTGACGATGGGCGATACCCCTCAGACCCAATGGACCCCCGCCGCCTCAGAGATGGTGGGCGAAGATGCCATCACAGTGATATTGGGTAACGAGGCGCACATCTTCGAGGGTGACACCAACGCCGCCAAAGGGGGCTTCACCGACTGTGCCGTGGCCGTCTACAAAGGTTCCACCCGCATTGCCGCCACCATCAACACTCCCACCGAGGGGGTCGGGGACGGGATTACCGTCTCAAACATCACCCACCCCACAGCCACAGCAGACGGCAACATCCGCATCAACATCGCCGCAGGCACAACGCGGCGGCAGAATGTGGTGATAATCCCCGTGACCGTCGGGGGCAACGTGATAAAGAAAAAGTTCTCGTGGACGTTGTCGCTGGAAGGCACTCCGGGCGCGAACTTCTCGGAAAACCTGCTTGCAGATGCCGAGTTCCGAGGCATGGCGGCGAGCGAAAAGGTGGCGAGGTGGAGTTTGAATACCGGAGTATCGGTGGACAATACTCACATGATGGAGGGGCGTAACTCAATGAAATCAGCTCAGAGTGGCCTGACCACTGACAGCTATCGCGGAGTGTCACAAACTTATGAGATTGATGTAAAACCTGGCGACGTGTTCACGGGAAGCATATGGACGTATTGCGAAAATATTTCTGATATAAAAGCCGCCGCACTGGAACTGACACCCTACAATGGGAGCACGCGCCTTGACCCTACACACCGTGTCTCAATCAGGCCAACCAAAGTTAATGAATGGCAGCAGTTTCATGTATCGGGCACAATGCCTGCAAATACCAATAGAGTAGTCTTTAACTCTTTTGTCACACTAAACGGCACGATGTGGTTCAGCTCGCCCAAGCTGGAGCGCGGCAGCAACACATCGCCGGTGTGGACGCCCAACCCCAGCGACCGCATCCCCGTGCTGTCGGAGGAGTATTATCGCTCCTCTTCCGACACGGAGTTGTCCGGCGGCTCATGGAGCGCGACCAAACAGCCGTTTGCAGCAAACACGTACTACTGGACGCGCATAAAGAAGCTGTATGGCGACGGCACCATTGAAACCACCACACCCATCTGCGCCACAGGCACGCCGGGTAAGGACGCTCTGCGCCTCGACCTGACAAACGAGATGGCGGGGGTGATTTGCAACTCAGCCGGAACTGTGACGGGGGCGTACCCCACATCGCAGGCGAGCGTCTACAAGGGGAGCACGAAGCTGAAGAGCGGTGTCGCTTATTCCATCCCGAAGAAAACGGGAATCTCGAAGGCGGATATCTCTACGGACGGCGCCATCACCATGAGCGAAATGTCTGCGTCTGCCGACAAGGCGGAGATAACCGTGCAGGCCGTGGTGGATGGCACTACCCTGACAACAACCATGACGCTGTACAAGGTCAAGCCCGGCTCCGACGGACAGCCCGCAACGGTGTACCAGATAGAGCCTGATGCCAATGTGATAAAGCGCGACATGGCAGGCACGCCGCACCC
>NFZD01002847.1_pt1 | contig 15623 bp, 12 predicted proteins | sample 1095381 | NCBI WGS metagenome assembly NFZD01 (sample SAMN03609891, study PRJNA323583) | gut metagenome | isolation source: feces | host: Rattus norvegicus | place: Denmark: Riget | collected 2013 | reverse complement strand
CTTTATATTTCTCATCAACATTTATATTCACAAAAATCTTTTGAGCTATCGGTTCTAAAACTGTTTTATAATAATATGCAGTTACTGAATTATAGCTTGGAGTCATTTGTTTCTTAGCTAATAGAGCATCTTTAAATAAATCTGATAATATACCAGCTCTAGCAGTCTTAATAACATCTAGTATTAATCCTCTATCAGCAAGCTTAACATCTTTAGCAACTTCTAAGAACTTAGCTAACTCATCTACATATTGAAGCCAAAATGCATTAAATTCTTTATATCTTTCATTTTCATCTTCTATAGACCAGTCTATAACAGGATAAGCTTGTGGATCTTTTCTAGTTCCTATAAACTCATCGTGTAGACTTTGAAGATAAATCATAACTTCTGCATTAGTTTGCATTATTTTATACATTTCATCTTTCATTCTACCAAAGTAAATATCTTTAACTATTTCTTGCCAAACTTCCAATTCATCTTTTTGCGCTTGTTCTTCCATTAAGTCATAGTCTTTCTTAAAATTAGCAAAAGTTTCCTCATCAGAAATTCCAGATATTAATATAGTTCCTATAGATTTAGAAATGAATATATCTCTAACTATCTGTTTATCTCTAGCTTTTACTTTATTTAAAGTCATCTTAAATATATTAAGATCTCTTGCCTTAGCTTTTGCACCTTCTGATAAATCCATTCCTTCTTCTTGTAATTTAAGGATTTCTTCTCCTCTTTGTTCTGGTGTTAAACCATCATCATTTTCAGTTTTACTAGCAAGCTCTCTTGCTTTATCTTCAGCTGTTTTATGTCTAGCTTTTAACTCATCTATAACATTTTCACAAGCTTTTATTCTTCCTTCAAGTCTTTCGGTTACAGCTTTCCATTTTTCTGGAGTTATATCTCTTGCCCTTTTATTATCTCTATCTTTAATTAGTTCTCCAAATGTCATCATAACATCTGTTGCAAACTCAGAGTCTTTAGATATACAATAATCTTCAGGCATTAGATTTATATTTCCAAACACTGCTTTTCTAAGATCAGTGTTTATTTTAATATTTGTACCTTCTTCAGATTGATTAACTGCTGATATAGCCTCTTTATCTATTTCAGTCTTTTCTTCAGTTATTTCTGGTGTAGTTTTTACTTCTTCAAATCTTTCTTCCATTTAATTCCTCCTAATTATTTTGAATTTCTTTTTCTATTTCTTCTCTATCCTTAGATTCTTCTGGAGAATTATGTAAAGTTTCTAGCGTATAGTCATTAAATATAGTAGCTATTCTATTAATAGCAAAACTCATTTGAGTATCTCTCACATGTTGTGCTATTGAAGCTGTAAACACTGTGTTAAATCTAGAAAATACACAAGATAGTATTTTATAAGCAGTTAGATCTCCAACTTCGGCAAGATCATCTGTTATTTCAGTCCATAAAACTCTTGACACTCCGTCTAATACATATTCTGTAGTATCTGTAAAATCATCTACAGTCTTTTCCGGATTATAAAGTTCTTCAGATGCTCTAGCCAATGCATGTAAAACTACTGTGGCAAGACTTAATGAATTATAGTTATGCATAGGAGGTCTTAACATTGCACCTGTATTTGGATCATAAACAGCCTCAGTTAATTCAGCAGTATTAGACTCTATGTATTGATTTATCAATCTTTTTACAGTTTCAAATTGATCTGAAGTTAATAAATCTTTCCAGTTTTCCTCAATGTAAACTTGAGTTGCAGGTGAATATACAGATTCTGGAGTTAAGTTCTCTATCCATTCATGTTCTGAGTCTGGCGCTAATGCTTTAAGTTCGTCTTTAATCTCCTTATAACCATGAGGAGCTGCTAAAAAGTTCCCAGTTACAGGTTCAGCAAACATTCTATTAAGAAGTTCCATAGTCTCTTCTTCAACTCTTTCACCATGTTTATATGCTGAGTATTCATCTTCTTCATCTAATCCATTATTAATACAGAAAGATTTAAAGTTTAGTGGACCTCTTTCTATAATATCCTTTAATGCATCATATATCATATCGAATACTGGGTTTGAAGTATCTTGCTTTGCAATCATATCTGTAATATCTACAAATAAATTTTTAACCATAGTTTGCATTATTTTATTACAAAGTCTAAACATTACTATATCAGCAGCTTGGTTTGATCTTGGGATTATATCAAACGCATTTAATGATCTAGTAACTGACATTATAGATGCAATTGATTCCATAACTTCAGGTGTTACAAAAGGAAGATCAGCTCTAACTGATGGATCCATAAGATCCTTTAATGTAACAGTTTGAACATTTTCTGGAAGATTTTTAAAGTATTCGTCTAATGCATTCTCTCTATTGATTGCATCTTGAATAACTTTGTCTTCAGTCACGTTATAACCAGAAAGACTAGCAATTATACCTGCTAGTCCTGAAAATCTATTATCAAGAGTTCTGTCTTTTACTCTCTCCATATGTAAAGCTTGGTCCTTATTTTCGATATTTTCCATTAATATCCTCCTAATTCATTTATTTTATATCTGTAAGAATCTTTAAGTTCTTTAACTATGTCTGTTTGAGATGCAGTAACTAAGTTCATTGGATGTAGTGTGGCATATCTATTTCCTGCTAACATATCTCTAAGATCATGAGCTCCTATTTTAATTCTCTTAATCATTAAAAGATCTTTAGCGATTGAAAGTGATGCGACAAATACGTCTCTAGTAGTTCTAGCTGATTCTATTACCTGAGTTTCTAATCTACCTGATACCACATTAAATGTTTCAAGTAATTCATAAACTTGTTGAAGTCCTATTATATGATCTTTCCAATCTTCATCTAAGAATGAATATACGTAAATATATGCAGATCCTATTGAATCAAGTAGCATTTCAGTAAATGCTAGATATCTTTTCTTTTTCTTTTCTTCTGTATGAGTTAATAATTCTTCCATTCTACCCATAACTCTTTCCCATAAAGTTCTATACTCTTTAATAAAGAATGTATTGGCTCCTGGTAAAACTCCATGATCATGAACTGAGAAGAATATTCCTAGCGCATCCTCATAAAGTGTTTGAAGTTGGTACATTTCAGCGTCTGACATCGCAGATATTACTGGGAACATAGTAATTGAGTTGAACATATCTATTCTATATTGAAGTCCTGATGTATCTTCAAATGATTCTTGTTTATAAGAGTCTCTTAACTTAATAAGCTCTTCTCTTATTGCTCTACCTTTCTTATCTATTTCTGGGTTTGTAGGTAGTATAAATATTTTAGCTCCATCATAAGACATTACATTTAATAGATCAGATACTGAGTATCCCTCAACAGAGAGAACCCTTTTATTATTCTCTCCGTCCTCTAATATAAATTCAACATCAGGAACTTTAAACTCATCTTCACTATCTCTGAAGTAAACTTTAGGTTCATCAGATATTTTAGTTATTGGTTTAATCACCATTCCATTTGAAATAGTAGGAAAGAAGTTACTCAAATCAATACCTTCAATCTTCTTAGCCTCTGATTTCCATCTTTTATTTGCATTATCCCATAGTATAGCATCTCTATTAGCATTTATATACTTATTGATATGATTTAAGTTTATTATAGAAGCTTTAAACATTTCAGCTATATCAGCATAATGTATTTCAAAGTATTCATCATTTCTTATAGTAATAAATCTAGGTTTAACTTTTATAGTTTTACTTTGACCATTTACTACATAAGATTTTTGGAATCCTTTGGCATGTAATTGCTTATAAGACTCAACTAAGTAATCTGGAGTTCTAGTTACCAGAATGACCAAATCAAATGAATTCTCTCCCATATCAAATATCATATTTTCATCTATCTTAAGACCTAGGATATGTTTCTCGATGAAGTTAGTTAATTCTAAAGTAAATAGAGATGCATTTTGAGACTCAATGAATCCGTCTAAGATTAACATTACTGAGTTTTGATCTCTGAAACCAGCTGACAACGTTCTATCTACTTCTGTACCAGGAGTTTGGAATCCAGTTTTGAATTGTACCTCTATTTTAGGAGGTCCTGGTCTATACTCAACTGCTGATAAATGAGCCTGTCTAATATCATATTGCTTTTCTCTGGCAAAGTCTATCATATTCTTAAATCCATCAAGTAGCACAGGATCGTGATCAGTTGTAGTCTCTAATGCTTTCATTAGATATTCGTATCCATTTTCAGTGTAGTTATTACCTTCTTTATCATATATACTTACACATTTCTCTTCTATTAATTTAGTACCTTCTTCAGTGATTACATCAAATACTATATTATAAATAGTAGATGGAATGTTTCTAATTCCTAGTGGGTCTCCGTTAGCTCTTAATAACTCTCTGTTAGTTAATAAGAATTTACCAAGTGATGATCCAACCATAGCGAGTGATGTCGTACCGTCTTTAGATGTTTCTACATTTGACACATCAGATATATATTCAGTGTATCCTTGAATTCCAGTCATAATTGCTTGTGCCTGATTATTTATCATCTCAATACTTTTAAAGAAGTTATGACCATCTTTTGACTTAGTAAGTCTAACTCTATCATTTATTTCATTTTTAGCATTCCCAACCTTACTTATATAGTATCCTCCAGTAGGTCCAAACACATCTTTAGCGTGATCTATTATGGTATCACAAATTACTATCTTTGCGTTATCTGATATATGAGCAAAGTTGGTTGGAATAGCCTCTGGTTCATATGGGTGCTGAATGTCTCTTTCTGTAGCTGTAGAAATCCACTTTTCTATCACTTTATCTGGATTACTAGCAGGCTTATAAATAGATTCTTGCATACAAATTCCTCCTTATTTATCTTTATTTGTAATTAACTTTATTAGTAACTGGTTCTTGTTCTTAAAATCCTATTAAAAACAATATTGGTGTACCAGATAGGGAATTTATATCAGTGCAGCGATATAAAACCTAATGAGTACAACATTAATTTTTTGATCAAAAAATTAAAAACGTAAATTATTGTAAAATAAGGAGGTTGTAAATGAGATCGAGAATCATCAGCGTAAACATGATGACAGGTAAGTATGTTGACATGTTTCATTCTCACACTATTGTAACATTTGAAGACAACAGTGAAACTCTAAGACCTAATATAGTTACTAATCAATACACAGTATATCAACCAGGTTACTTCTTAAAAGGACCTTCAGATATGCTAATCGTATTCGAGGGTGACGATGTACTAACTAAATGGGATAAACTTTTAGGTACAGTTAATACTAACTATATTGGACCTATGGGTACTTATGCATATAGAGCTCTTCTAAGCGGATTCAGAGTGGCTACTATTAGAATAGCTCCACCTGAAGCAACATATCCTAACTTCTACGTAGCTATGGATATGAAAGCTGAGTTAGACTCAAAAACAGGCGAAATGAAAGAAACTACTCTTTATGTGGAGTATGATACTGTAGGAGACTACTATCATATGAGTTTAATAAAAGAAACTCTACCTAATAAAGATAATGTAGTGGCTATTACTTTCCCTAAAATGCATTTACAGTTCGCTCCATTTACTATCGAAGACTGTAGACAGACTACAGATGTAGACGAATTCTTAGGAGATACTGTTTATAGACTAGATGTAAGTTCTGGAACTGAAATAACTAAAGAGGATATAATTCATATTCCTTTATTCGGTATGGTTTATACTGGTAGAGGAAGCTATGGAAATAACTTTGTAGCTAACTTTACTACAAATGGAACATTAGTTCAAGATAAATATCCGTACTTTAACTGTCAAGTAGTAGATACAGAAATGAAATCTACTGATCACGAATTTAACTTTACACTATTTGACGTACAAAATGATCTAAAGAGAAACCAAGGTTTCTTTGATCAAGCTACTGAAGAATGTAAAGTATCATTCACTGCTACAAATGAAATACCTACTATGAGACCATATCAAATAGATAAAGGTAGAGCAAATCAAACAACAAAAGCAGTAAATGCAATGATGGATAAATATTCTAATATGATCCTTGCTAAAATTAAAAGAGAATTCCCTGAATTTGATGAATTAGTATCTGCATCTGACTGGTATCAAATTGAAGACACTATATCAATAGTTAAAGCAGCATTCGAAAAAGGAACTTCAATTCAGGCTCTTACTGTAGAGACTCCATTCTCTTATGTTAACCCATTTGATAATGAACTAGATGGATCATTAGAAAACTCTGTAATCGGATTTACTCCATGTCCTAGAAATATTCCGTTCCAAGGTGGAGTTACTGGAGAACTTGAGAAAATACTTAACGAAAAAGGATTCTCTTGGGATATTAAAGTACCTATTCCTACAGATGATATAGACGTTGGTACCGTTGAATACATTGAAGCTAAACCAGCTGCAATTGGATTAGGAAGAGATACTACTGTTAAAGTTCAATTCAGTAGTAAAGAACAACCTATGTCTCAATTCTTCGTAGATGAATTAGCTAAATGTTATACTGGAGAAATCACAAATACTATATTTGACCAAGCTATACTTCCGGACTCATTAATCATGGGTGAAGACTATCCATTTAAACTTCAAGAAGTAGTTGCTGACTTTGTTCAATATAAGTATACAATTCAAAATAATGACAAAACTAGACCTGACTGTACTTACTGGAGAACTCCAGATAAATCTATAAAAACTATAGACCAAGTAGTAGAATGGGCTAGAGCATTTAATAGAAATGAAAACTTAAGAATGGTTCCTATGGTTGGATCATGGATGTTTGACGATGAAACTACAGGTGGAACTAACAGATTCTCTGCTACATATGAGTATTTCGGAGAAGATAGTACATTATTAAATTACTTAACTTCATTAACTTCTGATTCTTTTGCATCAGGAGATTATTCAGTAATTTATAAAGGAAAACCTAATACTCAAATGCTAGTTCCTCAAAATAAAAATGAGAGAGAAGAACTTACATTATTAGATATAATGTACTTTACTGTTAATCCTGACAGAAGATTCGTTCTAGCATATGATACTGCATGGAAACCAAATAAAAATAGTAAACTTAAATATCTTGGATCTTCTATTCAATATGGAAGAATCATTAGAGAATGCACATTAGTAATGAGAAGACATCAAATCATTACTATAAGCCCTGAGATATTTAATGATATTAAAAATGAATTAGCTAAAGTATCTGCAGATCCTGCTCAACATTTCCAAAATAGAGTAGAATACAGTGTTGCTCTATCTGGACATGTAAATGAAGCCGGACAAGATATACCATTAGCTACTGTTAAAGTAACTGGAAACGATTATGCAAACAGAAACAGAATACTATTTACAATAGAAAATTCTGCAAATGCAACTGCTTAATAAGGAGGTAATATTAGATGGGAACAACTAATGCTGATGCAGGAAGAACTGGTATCAGAATTATCACAGATAAATCTCTATATCTAAAAGAGTTCTGCAAAGTTAGTGCTAACGGAAGAAAGCCTCTTGTATCTAACGAGCAGTTTGACTTTTCTAGAGAAAACTTAGTAGGGATGACATTTGTTGATACATCAAACTTCTTCCTACTACCTGTAATATATCCTGAAATTTATTTCAATAATGATGATAAAACTATGCGTCAAGCTATTAAAGGATATATGAACTATCTATGCACAACATGTAGAGTTGTAGACGGATTCCAAGATATAACTTTAGGAAAAGAAACTCCTACATTTAAATCTAGATTCTTTACAATTCCACATTTTACTAAGTTGGATAACCCAACTCAAGAATTAACATTCACAGTTCCTGCTGAAACTTCTGGATATTTCATGGGAGAATTAACAAGACACTGGATGAATGCTATTTCTGATGAGCAATCTGGAATAGCTCACTATAATGGTTATAGAGAGGATTATAATAACTATAGTCACTCAGCTGCTGTAGCTTATATTAAACCTAATAAAACTTACACAAGAGTTGATTGGGGATGTTTGATATTTATGATGGTGCCTATTTCTGCTCCATATTCAAACTACAATGCTGATGCTACATCACCAAGAGTTCCTGAGTTACAACTTCAATTCTCATGCTCAATAATGGATACTAGAATTAATAAAGTTAATGAAACTTTAACTTCTCTATTATTGAAATGGGCTAACATAGTTGTTGCTGACTCTGGAGACTATGGAGAGGCTAACAGAACTTACTTATCATTACCAGAAGAAGTTAACGAAGACTTAATCTTCGGAAACGTGGTAATAGGGTAATTAACTTATAAATTTATGCCGGCCCTTAAACGGGCTGGCATTTTATTACGGTAATTCAAAAGCGATGAAAAGATGTGGTCCCCAATTAAGGGGACCGTTCTATATATTCACAAATAAAAATATAAGGAGATGTTTTTACACATGTTTAATTTAACAAGTATAAACATCTGCTTTATCGAAGGTTTTTAATATGACCTTTCTGTTTGGTGAGTATTTACTCCTTCCATTTATATTTATTACACATTTATTGTATTAGTATTTAGCACTCCAACTTCACATAAAGCAAAAAACATTCTACGAATCTCTTTTACTATTTTCATTTTATTAGCTGGATTTTTAAGATCAGCATCGTCTCTGATTTTAGTTTGTATACTTCCCATTAATGATTTTCTATCACCTTTTAATATATTAAAGTATTGATTTACACTCCAATATATCTCAACTATTTTATCATAATGAGCATTAAATATTTCAGCTTGAGTGATCTCTCTTTTAATATTAGATCCTTCAGAAATAACCTTAATCAAAGCATCTATAAGAACTTTAATGTTATCATATTTAACATCATGATCTAAAGCAGAAGATGTTGCAAGTATAAAATCAGATATTTCACCCAGTAATAAATGTCTTGCGTTATTATCTGATTTAGACTTATACTGATCTAATGCAACTTTAGCTTCTCCTATTTCCTCTTTGACTTTATCAAAGAAAAATGCACTACTCATAGTATTAAAGTAGTTATTATCTAACCAATCTATCATCTTTTTAAATTTTATAACACGCTTATCGCCTTTATTTAAAAGTTTACTAATCTCAGATTCTCCGAATATTTCGACTTCTAACTCTATCATTCTATTTATACGTGACACTTCTATACCTCCGTTTTAATCTTCTATTTTTAACACATTAGTTGTACTTATATTAATAAAAGTGTCTGAATGATATCTTTCCACAGATATATTATATGGTTTTAATAATTCTGTCAATGAAGCTATGTTTTTAGATAATAGACTATTTACTATATTAGATAGAGATAATATGTCTTTATGTTTGCATAATCCCTCTAATCCATGATTATTAACTATATCGTTAATAAGTCTTCTAATTATAATAACTGTTTTAGATTTTATACTATCTGCCGTAAATATAGACGATTTCTCTACTGTAAAAGCTCTTTTATCTGAAAACTTAATTACATAACTTAAATAATCTATTTCGTCTTTAAGTAGTTTAATTACTGTTTCTTCATCTAATTTAAATTCAACTTCTTTAAGTTTATTTACATTATCATCTATTTTCTCATTTACTATAAGAACTTCTGAAGTTTTGAGATTTCTAACATATTTATGTCTTAGTATATTAGAATTTTGAGATGATAAAACTTCTAGTAATCTACAAGTTCCAAGCCATCCTATAATTTCATCATTTAAGTTATAAATAAATGATACTTTGTAATTCTTCTTTTCAAAATCATAAGTAAAACTAAACTTCAATCCTTTATCCGTTTTATCTAGTTGTGTTAGTTTAATATTAAAATCCATAAGTTCTTCTTTAAACATTTCATCTAATAAATCACAAGTATTTAAAGTATCTATTAACATATTAAAAGCTCCCCTTTCTTAAAATTTTATTCATTAAAATCATCAGCATATCTTATATAAATATTATCTAAAGTTTTACAAAAATGTTTATACCAAGATGTATCGCTTCTATATCCTAGACTTCTCTCATTCCTTTCAATATAGCTTAAAGTATTTAAACTTTTACTATATTTAGCATCTTCACTAAATACTATTCTATATGGAACTAATGTAAGTATAGTTGAATCTAATACTAAATTAAAATCATATTGTTCCATATTGGCAAATACTTCATCATATTCTTCCATATTACCAGAATGATAATCTGGACTAAAGTTTAACAAGAAACTACTAAAATCTATTAATACGTCTCTTGCGCTTATACTAACTTCAATATCTTCAAACTCCCTTTTAAATGTAAATATTACATCATATAACTTACAATCTCTTCCGGATATTTGTGTTTTTCTATCATTATCCATTACAATTCTAACTTTACTCATAGCTGGTATAACTTCTATCTTTTTACCATTTATAAGTGTAAATGGATATCTATTAAAGAATATATCCCCAGCTTCTATATTAATAGTCGAGTCTCTTGAAGAAGTCCATAATCTAGAATTTATACTACTGAAGAATCTCTTAGGTACAATAACTAACGAATCTTCATTTGTAGTAAGGAACTCTTCTATTTCGCTAATATCCACTGAATCTGTATAATCTACATGGATTGCACTACTATTAGTTAGTTGCGTTAATTCTGTTGCATCTTTTCTTAGTTTATTTAGAGCTATATTAACCTTTTTAGCATCTGAAATTCTAAACTTATCTGGATCTAATCTTAAGTTATGTGATGCATTTGTAAGCAATTTCATAAAATAATTATTATACTCAGGACTTTCTATTAACGAATCACCAAATACATATGATTTCGTTGAATGTAATTTATCTTTTAAAATATTCCAAACTGAATCAGAAATGTTATTTATAAATCCTACAATCATCATTCTATAATCAAAAAACATATTATCATCAAATAGATCAGAATCAGTAATCTTATAAGCTGGATAAACATTTATTAAAACTGGAAATTTAACAGTTGGTTTATCTTTAAAATCATTAAAGAATTCTTCATCTATTTTCATTATATATTCCTCTTGAGCTGAATCTGATATAAATAGGATTTTATCTGTGTCTATTTCTAATCCATAAGTACACACATCTTCATAATAGCAGGATTCCAGTATGTCTGCAACTACCTTTCTAATGTCCGTGTGCATCTCTGTCTCTACTACTACCATCTTTTTGTGAAAATGTATTTTTTCGTTTACAACGATCATAAAGTGTTTCCTCCTGAAGTATAATTAAAATTACGCTACCCTTGTTAATAAAAACAATGGGATAGTGTTATTTAATTTTTAAATTAATCTTATAAGAAAGGAGTGTTTAATTTTGCGTAAAGAGAGAAATGAAATAAATTTGAGGGAAATGACTGGAATTACTTCTGGTATTGAAGTTTGTTATCTGGTTGAAGATAGCAAAAGAATAACCTCCGAGACATTTAAAGTGCATATTCCATCTTTAATGGGAGGTATCGATAGTACTGGAAAAGAACCAGAAGATGTAAGTATTGACACATCAAAAGTATGTCTAAATGGAGAAAATCCATTTAATAAAAAGATTAATAGTGGTTTTTATATAGAAGCATTAAATTTTACACCATATGGACATAGATTAGATGGATGGATTCCTAAATTTAGAATCCAAACATTAACAGCTGAAAGTGGAACTGTAGCAAAACAGGATGCATCATCTATTAAAGGTGTTACGGATCCAGGAGGCCCAGGTCCGCATACTCATAATTTAAGTCAACCATTAACATTAAACGATAATAGTTTATCTGATATAGTGTTTAATAATTTAGTAGCAACATCGTCTACTGAAGTTGACTTTCAAGAATTAAATAATAAGTTTGTAAAAAGAGGAGCCATGATGATTGGTACATTCGTTAATGGAATGCAGAATACATTTGTAATATTGGCTATTCAAAATGCAGTTCCTAGATTAACACAAACTGAATCAGGCGGTAACGCTGATAATCCTGATACATCTATTGATGGTGGAAATAATCCAGCTAATTAAAAAAAAAGGAGGTAGTAAATGGCAGTCATTGATGATAGTGGAATTAGAGGATATCTTTACAATCCATTTATTACTGAAGATGGTAAAACAGCTTCTCCTAAGAATTTTAGAGAGTTAGTTGAAAAAGATTACTATCCTAGTAAATATAATATAACAAGATTTGAAGCAACTAATGAATACGGAGATGTACAAAATATTATAAATAGATATATAACATTTTTAACTCAAAGTAGATTTTGCAGTAAAATAATATTCGATGTTTATACTGCAAGTCACTTTCATGAAAGACCTATGCAATTAAGTAGATATTTCTATGGAGATGAAAGTATGTTCTGGATTATTCTAATGATGAATAATATAGACCATCCAAGTACATTAAGTAAAGACTACTTACTTACTAACGGTCTAATAGTATTAAATTCTAGAGGAGTAGAAATGTTAAGACAGATATTGAAATTAAAAGAAAGACTTGAGATACAGGTAAATAGTTATGCAATGTATCAACCCAGATAAATACGGAGGAAAATAGAATGGCTTATTATATAAAGGAAGATGAGAAGATCCATATAATTACTGAAATGAGCACTAAAAAGATGGCATGGGAACTATCTCAAATGTTTTATAGTAGAGAAGAGTTTAACTCTGATGATATTTTCTTTCTTAGATTCCAATGTCCATATAAGTTTTATCTAGATGTATTTAAACATTTATACTTCTTTACTATTAAGCAATTAGATAGAGGTAAAATAGACGAAGTATTGATGTCAGTGTTTAGTAAACTTATTATAGATGAATATCCATTAAAATGTGATAAGAAAGAATATCCAAATCCTGATTATATAGTAAGTAGATTTCTAGAATCTGTATTATTATATGTAATGAGAGAATATGGTAACTATAATATTGCGTGTCAAATTATAGCTACAGTGTGCACCGCAGATGATTGTAATCCATCTGTAATTAAAGAGATAGTTATCAGAAATAGAGAACTTCTTACATTAGATATAATTAGGGATATAATTAAAGGTGAAATATTAACATCTGATGATATTATAGATATATTAATAGAAATGAATAAGTATTATGATAACGATACTATTGATGATACTATAAGTGATCTTTACTTTAATAAAGATCTTTTATTATCATTCACTAAGTCTGTTATGAGAAGATTTAGAATCACCGTTGATGAGAAAAGAATGAGGAATGGTAAGATACTTATTAAAGAAGTAGTAAAACCTATTTATAGAAATGCTAATGAAAAAGAATTACTATTACATCTTAGAGAGTATTTATCTGAGATTATTTATTCATCTGCTGAGTTAGAGATGTTTGAATTTATATCAAATACTTTTACTCAATATATGGCAGACGGTAATAAATATCTAAGTGATCTTTATAACGAGTATCTACAATGGTTAGGTTCTAAAGAAAGGGATGAAAATAAAAGTAAGAACTTTCATAAGTATGGATATGAGGAAGGTGACTTCTGGTATGAAGATGCTTATGATGAATTAGCTACTAATATATTCATAAAAGGATATATAATAGAGATAGATAAATTAAGTGATTTTGATTTATTTATAAGAGTATTCAATGTTAATAGATTTAAACTATTCCAATATAAGAATATAATACCAATTTCATATAGAGTATCATTTGCATCTGAGTATTCAGAATGGTATGTTGATAATGGTTTAGATATAAGTATGTATTTATTCTTAAACCTTAATAAATAAAATAACAAAGACTCGTAAAATCTGATAGAGGATTTAATTTAAATTATATAAAACAGTTATATATTATATACTGATTTAGTAAGTAGATCTACTAAAATAAAAATTTAAGGAGGAACACATGATGAAAGAAAAAATTAGTGCAGCTGCAGACGCACTAAACGCAGCAGAAACAAAAAAGGAAATTGGAGGAAGAACTTTAGGATCTAGAACTAAAGCGAAAGAAGAAACTCCAGTTGCTGAAGACACATTTGTTAAACTTGGTGAATTTATAGGAGATACACACAACTTCAAAAGCTCTCTTATAGTTAAACCTCAAAGAAAAAGACTTCTTGAAACTGAAGATCAAGGAGAAGAGTTTATGACTCTATCTTGTAAAGCTGTAAATTACTTATCTCTAGTTTACAAAAAAGAAGAAATTCTTGCTATGTTATTAGAAGCTTATGAAGAAACAGCTGAAATAGTTAAAGATATTATAATTAAGGATAATTCAATATTAGTTATTCTTAATAAATCTGAAATAGTTAAAACTAGAAAAGACGAAAATCTATTAGATCAAAGTCTTAACTATATTGAAAGATATCTAAAAGAAAATGTTATTACAGATGAACTTATGGATCTTACTGTAAATGGAACTTTAGACGTTTATGGAGAAGAGTTTGCTATTGAATTAGGTATTCCTAAATTTATTACAACAGTACTTGCTCCAAGATTAGTTAGATTAGTATCAGATGATAACGCACATACTGTACTTAAGAAATGGGCACTTGGTAAGCATGAAGTTAGAAATGATATTATGGCAGTATGTTTTATAGTTGCACCATCAGATAATGAAGTTACATTCCAAAAGAAAAACTTTGTTGGATTACAAGCTACATTATCCCATGAAGAATTTTCAAATGAGTTCAAAGGATCATTTAAAGAAGATAAAGAAACTAAAGTAGTATTTAAAAGAATTAGTAATGTATTAAATAATGTTCCTAAATCTTCAGCTACTACTAAATATGTATTAAAAGGAAGTGACAGTTCAGCTGAAATAACTTGTGTGCCTTTAGTTGAATTTGAAAGAGCTAGATATCAAGCACCAGGTGCAGCTGATTCTAACAACTGGTTCTTAAAATCATTAGCAGTTGCTTGTAATACAACAACTCAATTAAATGAAGGTGAAATCAGAAGATACTTTGGCGAACTAATAAATGAGTCAGTTGTAATATTTGGAGTGGAAGGAGAATCTAAATCGTTCTTACTTCCAGATATTTATAAAATAGCTCAAAAAGCAGTTTTAGGTAAAGTAGATTCACAACTTAAAACTAGTGTAAGAGTTAATGACTCTCTAATTTCTATGACACTACATATCTAATAATATAATGGTTGGGAGAGATCCCAACCTTTTTCATTTCGCTTTGGAAAAGGAGATGATTGATTGGATATTGAGATAACTGACTTAAAAATAGAACTTGAGGAGTTAGATAGAATATTAGATGAATATGATAGAATAGGATTAACAGCTGATAATAGTCCAGAGGTAAGGGCTTTAATAGCTGATTACGAATTAGAATGGAAGGAAAGAATAGAAGATTGGGACTATAAATTTTTTATTGTGAGTGATGATGAATTTCGTAGAGAAAAAGAACGAAATGGTGGTAGATCATATATTTCCATTTTAAATCGTATTGATTATTGGAATGACTATTTACCAACACTTATACTATCAGCAATAAAAAGTTATAGAGATTTTCTTTATTGGGAAAGGATGGTTTAGTTTAAAATGAGAGTTAGTAGTATTTCAAGATCAGATAATAAATCTAAAAGATGTTACTTTAATACTTTTGAAGATGCCGGTGATTATTTTAGAGGATTAAAGTTCGTACAAAGAGACCTTAATTCTATGGATCAATTAATCACTTTAGATAAAGTATCATTTGTTATATTCTATA
>NFZD01009919.1_pt1 | contig 15755 bp, 21 predicted proteins | sample 1095381 | NCBI WGS metagenome assembly NFZD01 (sample SAMN03609891, study PRJNA323583) | gut metagenome | isolation source: feces | host: Rattus norvegicus | place: Denmark: Riget | collected 2013 | reverse complement strand
ACAATCATTCCAGCGATGAATGAATTAGATGTTATCGGCATGTCTGATTTAGAGAAATTACAAGAATTATATCAAAGTCGTAGCGCAAATTAAGGTTATATTATCTTTATATATAATTTAATAGATTAAAAGTAAAGGAGAATTTAAGTATGTTAGACACAGTACAAGAAATTATTGCTTTAGTCACAGGTCTTTGTGGACTTGTCAGCGCTGGAATTGGTGCTTATTTTGCAATTAAAAACTGAATTAAAGTTACTAAAAACAAAAATGCGCAAGAAATATGGGCTATGATTATGGAAATGGCTGATGCTGCAATGAAAGAAGCTGAAAGATCATGCAAAACTGGCGCCGATAAGAAAAAGATAGTTATCGAATCAGTAAAAGCAAGTTGCAAAGCTGCAGGATTAGATGTTGACTTGTTCATTGACCAATTAGGCGATTATATTGACCAAACAATTAGTTTTGTTAATGATATGTCTAAAAAGTGCGCTAAAAACTCTAAGAAATAATTAAAAAATTATCGCAAATATTAAGGCCTATTAATTTAGGCCTTTTTATTATCTGTGAAAAGAAGAGGCGTTACTTTAGTTGTGTAAGGTTCAATTTTCAATATTAAATCTGCTAAATTATTTGATTAGTGTTTATAATTTAAATGGAGGAAGCCATTCAGTATGAAAGATATGTTTGTAAATTACGATAATGATATTGAGAAAAAAGTTATCCCGCCACATTTACATTTTAACGATAGTCCACATATTTTAGAAAGCGAAGATAATATATCTATTGTTCGCAGCGCATTAGGCAATGAACTTGGCATTAAAGTAAAGCATAACACCGCTTTTAAGTTATATCTATATTTAGACGGCTGGGTAGGTTGCGGATCGGTTGATAACTTAGTGCTTAATAGCCAGCTTACATTTCAAGTATTTTCGCTTCGTCATAAATTGGTGTTTGAAAAGACATTCAATGCCGCAGACTACTATGATGTCGAATCTAACTGGATTGTTGTTCCGATAACGCAAGAAGAATCTGAAACATTTGATATTGATTCTTATAAAATTTGTGCTACGTTGACTTGGCCTGAAGGAAAGTATGAATTGTACAGCGAAAATGACGGGCTATTAATTTTTAGATAAGGAGATTTCAATGGATATCAATATTAAAACAACTCTTGGAATTAACCCTAGGCGAAAACCAAAAGAGCTTCTAGTCATTACCCGCGGCACAAGTTTTTTGACAACGTATAATCTTGATATTAGCTATAATATTGTTTCGCAAGTTACATTCACATTTAAGCAAAAGCAAAAATTATTCTATTATAACATGTTTCATTATTTAGTGTTGACAAGTGATACTGAAGTAGAAGAAGGCAAAAAATATTATAAAAATATTGTGCCTATTAATATAAAAACCAGTTATGAATGCTGGGCTGAATTAGTCACAAACCCAGTAAATAATCCGCAAGCTAATGGTTATTATGAAGAGATTAGCTCACCATCAGATGATCAAAATGACTTCTATTATTTTATTGACGATCATTTTAAATATGAAAAAGAAACCAACTCTGTCATATTTATGTATTCCCCTGTTGAAACCGCTAAATTTAGCCCAACATTACCTGGAGCAGAGATTAAGTTTGAGGTAGCAGTTAGAGCAAATACAGACCATTCTGATGATTTCGTACAACATGATACTGTCTATGTTGATAGACAACCAAGTATTATTGTCAAAGATAGTCTTTATGGGCAAGTTTTGCCTGGTACTAATACTGTTGCAGACGATCCAGACTGATTAGCTTCATCAAGACGAACAGGAAGAGAATAACATAAATAAAATGGCAATACCTTATATTAAAAAGTTTGATTTAAAGGCCATAATTACAGAAGAACCGCTGCACCAATTATTAGCTTTACTACGAGGTTAATTGCCAAATTAAAGTAACAGCAAGCATAAGCAGCAGAAATGCTGCTTTTTCTTTTGAAGTAATCTTATTAATTGCTAAATTATATGATAAATTGAACTTAGGAGATGCTAATATGTCATATACAATTTCAGAAAACAATATTATAAGAATCGATCGTGGTGATACTCTTACATTTGATTTTAGTATTTATGATGAAAATTCGCCTGATGGAAGATATATTTTAAAAAATGATGACGTATTATATTTAGGATTAATGGACCCTCATCAGCCCTTTGAAAATGCTCTTGTTAAGAAAAGATACACAAAAGAAGATTGTGATGAAATGGGCAATTTGTTTATAACATTTAAGCCAGAAGACACATTAGATTTGTTACCTGGCGTATATTATTATTCAATTAAATTGCATAAAATGACCAATAATGACGAAGAACATGTCGATGAAGTTATTACAGTTATCAAGAAAACTAAATTTATTATTTGTGATTAGTAAGGAGGATTGCTGGCAATGGCAAGTGAAAAATTAAGTCAAACACATACAAGATTAAGCGGTAATATCAGCGCAAGCGGCCAACATTCTCTAAAAGGCGTAGCTGCTGGCGGCGGTGGAACTACGGATCATAAAAGATTAACTAATAGGGATGCTGCCAACCAACACCCTATTGAAGCGATTACAGATTTAAGAGAAGAATTAGACTCTAAATTAGACTCAAATACGGCTTTGCCTTTAATTGAAGAGGCTGTTCAAAATAAAGCAAAAGGTCTATATTTTGATGCTAAAAAAGAATTGGCTAAAAAATCTTACTGATATTTAACTGCAGAAATAGACCCTGTAACTAATATGGGCACCAAAGATTCTATTATTTCTGGTCCTTATGATTTAGGCGCAGGCGGCGGCTCCGGAGGTGGGGGAGTAACTAAAGTTTCTATTAGACCAGTCAACTGGCCATCAACTGTAGTTGTTGGAAGCAAGTCTGTTTTTAGCATTATTTGAACGTCAACTGTCGGTGATGCACAAGAGCCTACTGGAGATGGAACTTTATATGTTTCTGTAAACAATAAGCAAGTCTTGGTTTTGCCTAACAAATCTCAAGGAGTTGTAGAATTAGACCTCTCTGATTATTTAATTGCAGGCGCCAATAGTATTCAAATTAAAGTATTAGATGCGTATGGCACTACCGGTATATTGGTTAGAACTACTAACGCGGTTACTTTAGACTTAAAGTCGTCTTTTAATGAAGCTTTAAATTTTAAAAATTTCATTAATTACACTTATATTCCATATGGAGACGTTGAAAAAACAGTCTATTTTATTGTAGATGGAAAAGAAAAAGGCACTCAAGTAGTTAAGGCCACAGGTGAGCAACAAACTTATAGAATTGAAGGACTATCTCACGGCTCTCATACTTTAGAAGTATATTTTACAGCCGTCATCAACGGAGATCTAGTTACTTCAAATAAGTTATTCTATGATTTAGTTTACTACGTTGAGGGCAATACCACTCCAATTATTGTCTCGACTTTTACAGACTTAGAGCAAGAACAATATATTGCTTTTAATATTCCTTATAGAGTTTATATTGATGGCAGAAATGAATTTGAAGTATCATTTTTAGTAAATGACGAAGAAGTAAATAAAACTACTGTAGGAACTTCAGAACAATATTGAAATTATGTTAATAACACTCCTGGTAATTATAAATTAACCATAAAGTGTGGAACCACCGCAAAAGATTTTAATATTTATATTAAACCTACTACTATTAATGTAACTCCTGTAACTCAAGACCTAGCCTTAGCTTTAAGCACACAAGGTCGTAATAACAACGAAGACTTATCAACTAGAGCTCAATGGAAAGACGAAAAGAATAACATCGAGTGCACGTTAACTAATTTTAACTGAAAATCAAACGGCTGAATTAATGACGTTGATGGGAATACGGTGCTTAGAATATCAGGCGATGCACGCGTAACTATTCCATATAAAGCTTTTGAAGTCGATTTTAAAAATAGCGGTAAAACAATTGAATTAGAAATCGCAACTAGCGCCGTCAGAAATTATAGCACTACTCTTATTTCATGCTTGGATAAACAAAGCACAGATTTCTATGATACATCTACTTCTTTTGCCGAAGAAGAAACTAGACGCTATATTTTTAAAGTTAATTTAGATGCATCAAAAATTAAAGACGAAAATGATGAATCAAAATTAACTCCCGGGTCTCACGTATTCAGCTATACAGCCAATGGTTGGGTGCTTGACAGCGGAACTTCAGTTAAATTAGGCGATTATGGTATTTCTATTAGTCAGTATGAGGTTAATCCAGAAGGAACTCATCCAGAAGAGTATTTATTAATTGGCGATAATATTATCGTTAATTATACTTTAGCTGCTCGTGGTTTTTATGTCACTCCACAAGTAGCCGGATTTAGATCTCAACAATCATTTATTTCTACTCAATATAAAGAAGACGAACACGTTAGATTGTCTTTTGTTGTTGAAAAAAATACTGAGAACAGAATTATTTGAATGTACATTAACGGCATTGCTTCTGGCGCAATGCAATATCCTATAGACGATAACTTCAGACAATTAGACTCTAATATCATTGAAATCGGCTCTAATGACGCTATCTTAGATATTTACAATATTAGAGTTTATAATAACAGTTTAACAAGTAAACAAATCGTCAATAACTGAATTGCAGACACTCAAAGCGTTGCCTTAAAAGCTGCTAGATTTGCAAGAAACGATAACTATAACGATAAAAATGAAATTATAGCGTCAAAGCTTCCAACAGGTTTGCCTTATATTGTTTGGGATATTCAACCTCTCCCTGAATTTAAAGGAGACAAGCGTTTAGGTAATGCAGTTTATGTAGATCCAAAAGATTCAAGCAGAAACTTTACTTCTGAACGCGCTCAATACAATGTTCAAGGTACTTCTTCTTCTGTTTATCCGGTAAAAAATATACGTATTAAATTTAAAGCTAAAGATAAAGACCCAAATTTCTTCTGGATTAACGACAATGGTGATACAATTAAAAAATTCCCTATTACTTATCCAGGAGGTATTGGCGATAACTATTTTACTTTTAAAGTAGATTACGCATCTTCAGAAGGCGCTAATAACGTTGAATTAACTAAATTATATAACGATGCATCTATTGCAATGGGAATTTTAACACCACCGCAAAGACAAAATTTAAAAGTTCGTGTAGGTATTGATGGTTTTCCAGTCGCTGCATTCTATCGTGATGCAGAAGGCAAAGATTCTTTCTGTACAAAAGCTAATTTCAACAACGATAAAGCTAACGAAGATGTTTATGGTTTCGAAGATGGTGATGAATCCTGAGAAACTACTAATAACTCTGCTGATGAAGCTAAATATAAAGTTCCAGTTACAGAAGATACTTTTGGAAATGGTTTTGAGATTCGTTTCCCAGACGAAGATGACTGGAATGGTGATCTTACTAAGCTTAAAGCAATGACTGCCTGGGTCGCTTCTACAAATAGAGATTTGGCTACTAATGAAGAATTGGCCGCACCAGTTACTTATACTTATACAGAAACCATCTTAGGCGAAGATAATAGCGAAACAACAAAAGAAGTAACTAAAACATTTACCAATGATACAAAAGAATATCGATTGATTAAATTTAGAGCTGAATTAGCAGATTGGTTTAACGTAGATTCTACTTTATTCTATTATGTGTTTACTCATATATATTTAATGATCGACTCTAGAGCTAAGAACGCTTTCCCAACTTACTTTAAATCAAGACAAGCTGGCGATGGTGGCGATAGATGGTTCTGGATCCCATACGATATGGATACCGCAATAGGTATCGACAATAAAGGTAAATTATCTTTTGATTATAACTTAGAGGATATTGACCAATTAGATGGAGCTGACGTTTACAACGGGCAAGACTCTGTAATGTGGTGCAATTTACGCGATAGCATGCCGGGCGAAATTAAGTCAATGTATGCTAAAATGCGTTTATCTAAGCTCATCAGCTACGAAGAAACTGAAAAACGTTTTGAAGAACACCAAAACCAATGGTCCGAAAGTATTTTCAACGAAGACGCTAAAAATAAATATATCGCGCCTCTTGCAAATGGTGACAACTACTTAGAAATGCTTCAAGGCAGCAAAGCACAACAAAGAAAGTGGTGGCTATATAACAGATTCAAGTACATGGATAGTAAATATAATGCCGGTGAAGCCATTAAAGATTTTATTCAATTCCGTGCTTATGTAGATTCTGGCGTTGAAAAACCAAAGATTACCATTACTCCATACGCTGATATTTATGCGACTGTTTCTTACGCTAACGGTAGAGTAGTTGCTAAACGTGCTAAACGTAATGAGCAAATTATTATTGAAAACCCATTCAGCACTGCCGAAACTGAAAACGACCAAGAAACATATATTTACTCAGCTTCGCAATTAAAATCGATCGGTGATATTTCTGGTTTCCACCCAGATACAGTTAAAATTGGTAATGCCATTAAGCTACAAGACTTAAAAGTAGGGGACAAAGACCCTAGTTATCAAAATCCATACCTAAAAGAATTGACTGTCGGTGGAAATACTCTATTAAAATCTATTGATGCAAGAAATTGTGTTAACTTAGGCACAGGCGTTACTTCTGCCCCAGACTTAAGTCAATGTATTAATATTGAAGAAATTTATTTTACTGGCACTAAGATTAAAGGTATTATTCTTCCTGACGGTGGTAATATAAAGAAATTACACTTGCCAGGTACTTTAACTAGCTTAACTATTAAGAATCAACCTTTACTAACAGATTTAAACATTGAAGGAACTAACACAACGTTAAATATTCCTGTTATAAATCAAGATACTTACACAGTTGTCGGTAAAGTAATTTCTATGACCGAATGAACCGGGTCTTCAGAATTAATCATATCTGATGAAACTAATTCAGTTAATTTAACGCTTACTGATAAGGCGCTCTATGACAGCATTAACGTTGGTGAAACCAGCTTAGTGATTAATTGTAACAGCTTAGAACTCAGATATGATTTAATTGATGACGAAGTTGTTACTTTAGCTGGTTATAAGCTTGCAGATATTAACACTATTGAAATCAATAGCGAAAATTTATTCAGCTCAATAGCAGCCGCCATTGAATTTGCTTTAGCTAATAGCTCTGCTCCAAGCAAAGAAGATTACGGCACAAGCTTGCTTGAGTCTTTGTGACTTGAAAATATTCCATCAACTTCAATTCATTCCGAGACAATGGTTGGAAAGATGAAGCCTAATACAGCAGTTCGTTTAATCGGCATTAATGAAACATATAATTCGTCTGAAGAAATTAAGCATTTCTATGACATCTTAGATACCAAAAAAGGCTTAACAGCCGATGGCGAAACTACAGAAAAAGCTCAAGTTACTGGAACTATCCATGTTCCATACTCAAATCCAGTCGCGTATTCAGATTGGAAGGAACTTTCTGACAGGTTCCCAGAAATTACAATTGATGCTAAAATAATTTGTACTGTAACATTCTACAACGATGGAGTAGAACATTTCACAACAAACGTTGTTTCAGGAATGTCAGCGGAGACTCCAACAGCGCCACACAGAGCTCCAACAGAACAATTCTACTATACTTTTAATAGCTGGGATAAGTCTTATCTTAACGTTGTTACAGACTTAGACGTCAATGCAATATATGATGAGCACATTCAGATTTATCACGTTATTTTTGACACTCGTTCAGATTTAATTGCAGTTGAGCCGGAGAATATCGACGTTCAATACGGTGAATTGATTCCAGAGCCAACTATTGACGAGAGCACAAAACCAGAAGGTGTTACATTCTTAGGCTGATATACCGCCAATAATGATTTGGTTAATTTTGACTCACAAAGAGTTCTCGGTGACATTATCAAATTTCCAGAAACAATGGGCATTGTAATATCAGCACGTTGACAAGATGAAAATCATCCAGTTGTCAAGTGTTCCCGCGTAGCATTTAATAAATTCAGCTATCATGCGACTGATAACTTAGGCATTACAGCTTGAGCAATCACAGACAGTGAGACTATTGCTGAAACAGACGCTAGATGGAATGCGATCACTTCTACGACGGTTTTAGACGGCGAATATGAAATAGATGCTGCGGGAGATTACTACTTCCATGTTAGGGATGATCAAGGCAATATGTCTTGAGACAAAATTCATGCCAACACAATTACGTTGATTCAAGATATTCACAATGAAAGAGACGATAGTCAAAATATTATTATATTAAGGCTTTCTGAGAATGATGAATATTTAACTAACTTTGCTATAAACGGAACAACTGTGGTTATGGATGCAATCATAGACGACCACTATGAGAATCTAGTACTTAGCTATAATAATCAGGTAGTAGATCGCGGCACTGAAATTTTAATTGATCACGATGTCATAATCTATGGCAGCGTATACCCGAAATCTTATACTGTTAGCTTTGTATCAGACATGGGCGAAACACCAAAGCCTCAAATTGTTACTTACAAGCATTTAGTCGAATTGCCAGATCCACAGATTGTGAATGGGTATATCTTAGATAGATGGATTGTCAACGAAGAAACATGGGACTTTGAGACTTCAGAAATTTACGAAGATACGGTCTTAACTGCTAAATGGGTTGAATACTCTGAGCCAACTGTTTTTACTATATCTATTTCTGAACCAAATACTGTCGTCACGTTAAATTTATCTCAATCAAAAGCGAATGGCGTCAAAATAACTTGAGGTCTTCCTGATGGTGAGCAACTTGAGGAAACAAATAATGTCACTGGTCAAGTTTCATTTACTCATACTTACACTGAGCCAGGCCCATATACTATTCAAATATTAAGACAGAATGGTACTTATCTATTAGGCAAGAATAATGATGAATCTGCTATTATGCCTGCTGCTGCCTTAACAGACGTTCAATTTGCTTTCGATGTCGCAACGACTAATCCAGGTGCTTTTAGATTTGCGATAAATTTGGCTAATGCAAATCTAACTAAATTTATGACGTCAATCGCGCCGAATATGTTCGACGGCTGCAGTAATTTAGTAACGCTTTCTAATTTAACTTTAGAGCTTCCAGACACAATTACAACCATCGGTTCGGCAGCTTTTAGAGATTGTAGTAGCTTAAGTAGCGTAACATTGCCTGCTAAACTTCGTAGTTTAGGCGATAATGCATTTAGAAATTGCTCAAGTCTCACAGACGTTATATTCAATCAAAATTGTCCGCTTACTACGATTCAAGAGTATGCCTTCTTTGTTTGCGAGCACCTTGAGCGAATCACTTTGCCAAAAAATCTTACTACTATTAAGCCTAATGCTTTCAATCATTGTACTGCAATTGAAGAAATTCAATTGCCGGCTACGGTTGTAGATATTGGCGATACAGTATTCGCTTATTGCGAAAACTTATCGCATATCGTAATTCCGGCTACTAATATGACCTCTTTTGGTGTTTGTAATTTTGAAGGCTGTCCGCAGCTTCAAACAGCGGGACCTATTGGTGGTGATTATAATATTGAATTTGGTTGAAACAACAAGATTCCGGCGCGCGCCTTCTCGGCAAGTGATTATAATTCGCCGATTGCGCTTAAACATGTTGTATTACCAAATACTATTACAGAAATTGGTGATAACGCATTCTTTAACTGCAACAATTTATCGGAGATCAGCTTACCAGCGAACTTGTCTGTTATTGGAGAGAGCTGCTTTACTTATTGCTGGCAGTTACAAAATATCGATGTGCCAAGTAATGTGACAACTATTGGAAACAAGGCTTTTGAGCGTTGCATGTCATTAAGAAATGTCAAATTATGGCTTCCAAACAGCGTTAATAAGATCGAAGCCCCAGAAAACGCTTGATTCATCGGAACAACCAGAAATTCATTGGTAGTTCATATTTTAAGCACAATTAGTACGCTGGACGCCAAAGCGCTTTACGGAACTTACTGGGATGTTCACAGTGTTACAGAATCTGGGTATAACTATGTACAAGTTACTAATGATTTATAAGGAGTAAAAATATGAGAATAAATATTATTCAAACAATCACAAACATATTAAATTATAGCAGAGAGGTTCTCGAAACAAGAACCTCTGAAAACTATATTATTTATCCTGCAGATGGAAAAGCGATTAAAAACATCGTTAATGGAAAGATCTTTACTTCATCAGTAACTGTTGGGCCAAAATCAAATCTTAAGAATTACATAGAAATTGATATTGAAGAATAAAACTGTATATTATAAAGTAGGAGTTAGTTATGCCAAGAGCACCGATTAATGTAACGTGTCCAGATCATGATTCTGTTAGACCAATGATGCCTCCGAGAGGACACACAGAGGCATATATTCAAATAACTGATACAGAGTTAAAAATAAAACTTTTAGCCGAATCTATCGCTAAAGATTTTTTACCTTTAGACTTTAACAACAACGACGCTATTAAAGTTAAACCAGCGGACGAGTTGTTGGATACCGCTTATATTTATGTGGATAATGGCGGTACACCAGTTAAGGTTTTCGCACCAGCTGTATTAAGAACTGCGATTAATTGAGAAGATTTATCTGATTCAACAAAAGAACTAATTCAACGTAAATTAATCTCTGGAAATCATATTACAATTGATTCAAACAACGTAATTAGCGCCGATATTGGCGTTGAAACTGTAAATGGAAGAACGGGAGAAGTGCAGTTAACTGCCTCAGATGTAAACGCTTATTCAAAAGAAGAAGTATATACAAAGGAAGAAACTGAGGCAGCGCTTGCTAATTTAATTATAGAAATAGATGGAGGGCGTATAGAACAATAATATGAGAATCGAAGTTGTACAATTAAAGCGCGGCAATAGAGCTGCGTTGGAAGCCGTCCTTCGTGGCGAAAGAAAACCAGCTGATGGTGAGCCGGTTTTTGAAAGTGATACTGGCAAGTTAAAATTTGGCGACGGTCAACACAATTATATTGATCTAGAATATTTTGGAACCGGCGACATTGAAATTGTGGGGTCTTTAGACGGACAAATTTTAATTTACAATAAGTCCTCCGGTAAATGAGAGCCAAAAGCTTTTGCTGACGATAAAAGTATTGAATATTCAGATGACGGATTAAAAATTGCTGGTTTTGGTCCAGACAAACAAGGCGCCGGTCCTATTGTCAATGAAGGGCGTATTATTTGGAAGCAAGCTATTACAGATGAGACGTTAGACGCTAAAGTCGCGATAGCGAATGAAGCGGCATATCGCGCTGGACAATCTGAAGCGAACGCATTAAGAGATGCTGGGTTAGCTAACCAGTATGCAGGTCAGGCTGAGCAATTTAGAGACCTAACCGCTAAATTGCTTGACGATAAATTTTGGTTTGGCACGAGAGCTGAATATGAGACCGAGATCATTGGCCAACATCAATTAAAAGAAGGAACGATTTATTTTATTAGAGATTATGATTGGGATAATTTTCCTAATCCAGGTAATAGGTAACAGCTAATGGGAATATTTGATAAAATTCATGATAATAAGATTGTAATAGCGTCTAAGGAGCAGGAACAGCTGATTAGTAGTTTTTATAATATTCTCGGAACTACCCAAATTTTAAACGGTGAGCAGCTAGTCTATGATTTTTATCAAAAAGTATTTAGAGGCGGAGTTTTGCCCTTAGAATTAGCTACCGGCGGAGATTCAGATGACTTAGTACCTGATGGCAAACGCAATTGGTATCCAGGAAGCGTCACTTATGGGTATGTTTTAGAACAAGACGCACCAGTTTATAACACTGATGATGAGTCAGACCCGCAGCGCAAGATATTAACTACTGTATTTAAGCAAAGCTTGGATTATCCGTTAGAAAATTCCGAAGTCAAGATACTAACTGTTTTAGACGCGATTAACACTAATCCTAAGTGACAACGCAAACTTGGAATCTATTATAAGATAATGACGAATGACGGGATTACAGGATATATACATTCTCAATTAATTAATAAAATTGTATATAAGAATCGCTAAATTATTTAGGAAACAAAAAAATATAATAAGGAGAAATAAATATGTCAGCTAATAACTTTAAGTTAACATTAGACACGCTCGCACCTGTGGGTAAAGTTAGTCCAAGCACACTTACCGCCACTAATGGCTCTTTGCCTATTACGATAGATAAAGGTGACGCTACCTATATGCAAGTTTGGTATGATGCTACCCAAAATACCTCAACGGCGCCCGCAAACACACCATGGATTGCCGCTGCTTCTTCGCATAATATCGGCTTTAGCGCAGACGGCAACTATTATGTCCACGTCATTTTAATGGATGACGTAAGAAACCAAAGTGCAGTTCTTACTTCTGGACAAATTATCTTTGATACTGTTTTACCAGTCATTCATACTGGCGAGAACGACACTTATGCAGAAGACTTGGATAGCCACAGCCATCTTTATACAAACGAAGCAGAGTTTAATTTAGTGGTCACCGCGTCTGATGCTGATTCAGGATTACAAAAAGTGGTTATTTCCGGCGATTTTGTTGGAAGTCCAAAAACTGTTAACGCAGCAAGCTTTAGTAGCAATAAGTGGAATGGACATTTAACTTTTAATACTAATGCTACGTCAGGCAGTCAAACAATACATATAGTAGCATATGATAATGCTGGTAATACTACAACACACGATGTAAGCATTATTTATGACCCAGATCCAGCTGAAGGTTCATTTGCATTAAAAGCTACTGCGGCTGCGACTGATACTTTGCAACAATATATTAATGCAAGCAATAATACATTCGTAGCTGTTATTACCGCCACTGCCGGCGCTTCAAATGATATTGCTTACTATAGAATTTGGGGCGACATCCAAGATCACACATCCGCAACGGATATCGCTTGGCCAGCAAAAACAGCGTCTGTAACCGTAAGCGACTTAACTTTTACCACAACAGACGGAATAAAGACTGTTAACGTACAATTAATCGATAAAGCAGGCAACGTTACTACATTAACGCCACAAACGAGACATTACGATGCGACAAAGCCTACTTGCGATTTGTGGGTCGAAGCACCGGCACAAAATACTGTTTGGATTGCAGCCGGCAGTGGGACCAAAAACAGCACAACTGTTTCCTATTCTGCTGACGATAATACTGCTGACGGCGGTTCTGGAATTAAGACAACTGTTTTTAAATTAAATGGCACAACTATTAACCCAACTGTCTCGAACAAGAGCTTCTCATTCAGTAAAGAGCTATTCCCGGCGGCTAAGGCTGGCGCTAATACTGTCTCAATGATCGTCACTGACAACGCTGGCAACAGCACTACAAAAACTGTCACAATTAATATTGAAGAGAGCTTTACGATTGATAGTATTTCATTAGGCGGTCATGCATTATATCAAGGATATTATAATGACGCTACAAAAAATGCAATTACTGTTACAGTAGCTAATTCAACTGCTCCAGGTTCTGGTCGTGCTACATTGCAAGTATGGACAGATGGTGCAACAAATACTACTACTGTCCCAGTAGGAACAACCGCAATATCTTGGACAAGTGCATCACAAGCTGTTCCAAGCACTTCTATTAATAAAAATTTCACAGATGATTCCGCTGGAAACTATTTGCATGTTAAAGCAGTTAGTGCCGTTGGTAATGTTGCGTATAAAGAAATAAGCTTTACTGTTGACGTTACTGCTCCAACTTTTAACGCCACTGTTGGCAATGCTCATACAAGCTCAAGAACTAACACGATTAATATTTCCAGCTTAGAAGATACTCTTAGCGGCGTTGATAAGATCAAACTTAGTGCTAAAGATGGAACAGCCTTAGAGTCTGGCTTGTTTGATTGGACTGTTGCAAGCAACACCTCATATACTGTTGTTTTAAACACTGGCTCTGCTGAAGGAACCCATACAGTTGTTATTCAATTAAGAGATAAAGCTAATAATATTACCACAAAAGAAATTTCATGGGAATATGACCACACAGTCCCAACTGGTACATTAGCTCTTAAAGAAGCTGATGGCGTAACAGATAAAGCAAGCCCAAGTGCTGTTCAAACATTTAAAGCTGTAATTACATATTCTGTTGATGACACAGATGCTTACAGTTCTGTTCAATATAAAATTTATGGTGATATCGCTGAATCCGCAGATGGAAGCGCTATTACTGAATCTGCGGCAGAGTGGAAATCATTTACAGCTGCAAAAGTTACCACTGAAACCTTATATTGTACGACAAACCAAGCTACTGCGTCTGCTGATGGCGTTACAAAGTATATTTACATTAAATTGAAAGACGATGCTGGTAACGTTAGCACAACTCCAATTGAAGCTACATTTATTTACAACCCAAAAACAGCTGAATTAGTAATTAGCGACGTAAGTCACCAAAGAATCAGCTGTACTCATAATTTAAGACTTCAAATTCCAAACGGTGAAAGTGTTGCTTCGCCGATAGATAGCGATTATGCTGATATTGTATCGTTTACAGTCAACAGCCAACAAACTATTCAAGCTTGGAAAGTTTGCGCTTATACAGATTATCCAGCCGCAGACGTTCGCGGAGACACTGTTACTGCAATGGCACAACGCCCTGGCTCATATGCGATACAAGGCTATTCGCAAACTGGTTTGGCAGTAACTACATGAACAGTAACTGTTGATGGTCAAGACTTTAGAACAGCTGTTGGCGGAAGCGAGACTGTCAATAAAGATGGCATTCACTATATTGTAGTCTTTGGACAAAACTTAGCTGGTCAATGGTCTATTGCAGGAACGCCAGTTGGCACACAAGGCTAATCCAGCAAAAAAAAAGATTTATAAATTAACACGTTATAGGTCGATGGCTAATTTAAACGGCCTTCGACCTATTTATTTATTTAAAGGAGAAATAATGGCTAACTTTCCAACTATTGCATATACAAACTTAAAGCATAAAGTAAGCAACGGCGTTAGCGGCGGTACGATTCAAACGAAAGATGAAGCTATTGCTGTAGCTTTTAATAATGGCGTTGGAACGACGTCTACTTATAAAGCGTCTTTTAATTCTCCACACAATCAAATTACCGGCACTTTGAAGTCAAATAAAGACTTGACTAAATGGGAGGCTCGCGTAACGCCAATAGAGACTGAGGACTATGGGCCAACTGTTGGCAATAGCGCAACGCTTATAACTGGAATTGGGGCAAACACAAACGTTAATTTTACAATTCCAATTACACAAGCTGTTTTTTCTGGAAGTCCGACTAATACTTATAGAATCTGCCTACTTGGTCAAAGCAGCTTAGATTATTCTTGGGACTGTACGCAATTATTTATGGTAATTGATACAAATAATACAAATAATTATATTAAGTATAAACCGAAAGCTGCTGACGGTTACGATGTCCATTTTATAAATTAAAATAAAAATATATAATAAAAAGGCTTTGGTTAATTAACTAAGGTCTTTTTAATTTGCTAAATTATACGAGTATTCAAATAAAAAGGAGAAATAGTATGGCAGAATTTCAAAGTAAATTCACGGGTCAAGCATTTGAAAATACAATAGATAAGCTTAGAAATTGAATTGCCGTTGATGGAGCATATCCAACGGTTACTATTTCTGGTGTAACCTATGCCGTTATTTGAAAATCAATTCCGGTATCAGGAGCCGCTTGCTACGGCATCGGCTTACATCCTACCACAGGTAGGCCTTACGAGATTTATTACAACGGCAGCTCATACACTGCAACTGCCTTAGATGCTGACACAAAAAATACCGCTGGATCTACAAATAGCACAAGTAAATTATTTTTAATTGGAGCTAATTCTCA
>NFZD01008896.1_pt1 | contig 15790 bp, 26 predicted proteins | sample 1095381 | NCBI WGS metagenome assembly NFZD01 (sample SAMN03609891, study PRJNA323583) | gut metagenome | isolation source: feces | host: Rattus norvegicus | place: Denmark: Riget | collected 2013 | reverse complement strand
CAGCAATTACAAGAGCAAAGAAGAGATGTTTGCTTTTAGCAGAGCCACAAGCATTTAAGATGTGCATGGATAATAACAAAAGTAAGAGTAGACAGACCTGGTTAAAGGAGATGTAAATGTACACAACACAAATAGTTCATATGAATTTAAACCAAATAGCCAATAGTGGACAGTGCTTCAGATGGCAACAGATTAACGACAATACATATAAGATTCCTGCTTTTGGTAAAGAACTTACAATTTCACAAGACGGAAACATATTCGTTCTGTCTTGTGAAGAAGACGAGTGGAATAGTTTATGGAGAAGCTACTTTGATTTAGAAACAAATTACAATGAAGTGGAGAATATTATTATGAATACTAATGATGACTTTCTCAAAGCCGCATATCAGTTTGGAAGTGGAATAAGAATTCTTAGACAGGATTTATGGGAAGTGATTGTTAGCTTTATCATCAGCCAGAATAATAACATTCCAAGAATTAAAAAGAGTATTAAAAAGTTATGCGATGAAACTGGCGGTGATTTCCCGAATTATTATGAGATTCTTGATATAAACTTATCCGATAAGGGGTTGGGATATCGTGATAAATATTTGAAAAGTGCAAGTGAATGGTATGAAGCATATTCCTATGGCGAAATACAAATTTATGGATTGTCTTATCAGAAAGCAAAAGAGCAATTGATGAAGGTTAAAGGTATTGGTAGTAAAGTAGCTGATTGTATTTGTCTATTTAGTTTACATCATTTAGAAGCCTTTCCAATTGATACTCATATCAAGAAGATCATAGACAGAGAATATAATGGTGAGATGCCTAATTGGGTGGGTTTAAAATATGCTGGTCTATTTCAGCAGTACATATTTTACTATAATCTAAATCATAAGGGACGTGTGGTTTGATATGAAGAGAGAAATTACTTCAGAATTAGTGGATGTTTGGGCAACAATGATGTACGAAAGAATTGATAAAATAAGAGAAAAACAATGTAGTACAGAAGATATAGATGAATATAGAAAACTTGATGCATATATAAGTGGAATTACTGCATCTCTAGCTATGCTCTCATGCTTAGAAGATGGAAGATTCGCTAGGGATTATGAAAGAATATATTCATCAATTAAATAGGACTTTTATTGCCTTGGTAGGTGATTACATAATTTGATAAGAATTGAAGAAGTACAACCATTAAGATTAGGATTTATTGGTTATAACTCAAACCTTACTTTATATGGTATGAAAGAATTTGCGGAGAATAACAAAGAGACTGTTGATTATTTTAGTGGAGACAAACGGTATATAAGACTTAAAGATGGCACACATATTTTTGCACTGTTAGAGCATCATGTAAATCCGAGAGGATACGATTTAGACCAACTCATATTATTTGATGACAATAGATGGGAAATAAAATATAAGAGATGTAAATCTATAAGAATTATATTGAACGAGTTAATGTGTCGTTCATGCGTACCTGATGAATTTAAAATATTAGAATATGAGGATGTGAGATAAATGTTAGAAGTATTAAATTTCGTATTCAGAGACTTTTGGACATTTTGTGGCGTTGTAATTCTTATATATGTAATAGGAGTTTATTGCATAATTGCACCAATATCAGCTATTGCATGTATTTTTAGTAAGAATACGGATGGAAAGGAGAAGTAATATATGAGTTTAGGTAAAAGTATAGTACAAGGTATGATGGGTGCTTATCTTATGGACGGTATAGATATTCACAAGATAGATTGGGACACGCATACATTATATATTTCGTTACCAAAACAATCTGATTCTTATGGTAAGGGCAAAATTCAATGTGCAGAAGATTATGCAAAAAGAATTAAAGAGATGTGGATTGAAATGGGTATATTTCCAGAAAGTTGCTCAGTGAAATATAAAATTAAAGATATTAATTGGACAAAAGAAATGGGAGATAAAAACTACAATGACAACATAGATAAAGTTTTAAACCTTACATTATGGTCTTAGAACGCTCGATTTAAAGAGAAAGGGGTTAAATCAGAATGTACATAGATACAAAACTGAAAGAAAAGGTAAATATTATCGAATCACAACAAAAAGATATTTTATCAAAACTATCTAATATAGAAGAAAAATTGAATAAAAACACCGAAATTATCGTTGATTATTTTGCTACGTATTCAGGTAAAAAGAAACAGAAATTTATTAAAACAGTTAAAAAAGGTAATTTTACAATGAAACAATTATCTGTAATTAAGGAGTTGGCTAACATTTTAACAGAAGTATTAGATGACAAAGAAAAACTTGAAGAAGGTAGGGATTTTTAATGAGTAACGAAACAGTAAAAAGATTTGACATTATGATTAAATTACGAGGAGATAACGTATACGACTTATACATAGATGGTGAACATACTTCATCTCGAGGAAATTGTGATGCACTTTTAGACGATGCAAAAATTGCAATTAAAGAGAAGTTACTTGGAGAATAATATTATTGTGAAGAAGGTGAAATAAATGATAACATCTGACGAAACAATCATAATTTGTGCAGTGCGATATGCACTTGGAAGAATGAGTTACATAGTCGGTGATGTTGCTAGATATGTAGAATCAAAACACAACACATTGTCTAGTCAATGCAAAAATATTATCATTCGTGATATTGAAGAAGAATTAGAAAGATATCATCAAGTTGGACAAACATTAGGCATGGAATGTGATGAAAGAACTTGGGAAAATTTATTAAATCTTTTGAAAGGAGAAGATGGAAGTAAATGAGTAAATGGAAAATGTGTTCAATTAAACATAGCGGTACTTGTGGAGAAAGATTGAGTGAAAGACAAGAACCGTATTATTTGGCAAGAAATAATTGTAAGGTATTTATCAATGAGATCAAAGGACAGGAGATCCTGTGTATATGTATTATCTTCCAGTTGAAGAGTATCAAGGAAATGCAATTAAAACTTCTCCTGTTGTACATTATGAATTCAATGGACGTAGACTTCTCATTGAAACGGAAAATAGTATTTTTATTTTAGAAAGGAGTGTTACATATTAAAATAGCAAAACCTAAGATTAAAAAAGTAATTGTATCGAATAACGAAGAATTTTCTATCGGTGACGGAATCCATTTTATATTACGCACAGGAGATAGAGATATGGATTGTTACGGAATCATAAAAGATATTAAAAAAGATATTTTCAAAATCAATCATGTAGAGATTGATGGAGAAAGACTATATCGTTACACGCTAAATGTTAAATATGATCAAGTAAAAAATGGCAAAATAGAGTTTGCTGATTATGAATACTGTTGATTTGTTGGCGCATTGATACAGAATATAAAAATACAAACACAAATTCAAAAATAATCAGAGGAAAATATGGAAAATAAAATTTTATTTTTACTATCGTTGTTATTTATGATAGCTTTAATTTTTATACCTTTTTACCCCTGCAATGGGGAAGAGAATGTAAAAGAAACAAAGAATACACAGGAAAATACAATAGAAGTTACAGAAGAAAATTTAGATGAAGATAATATTTCAAAAGAAGAACAACAGATGTACGATGAACTACTTGAAATTTCTTATATAGAGGATGAAAAAGAGTGGTTTATTAGATATATGGAAATGAATGAGAAATATCCAGAATATTTAACAATGCCAGAAACAATCTATGACAGATTTGATAATGAAGAAATAGAAAAGTTATTTAAAATAGTTGAAGCGGAGGCAACAGGTGGTACATTTGTTGATAAAGTAAATGTAGCAACAACAATTTTTAACAGATTAGAAGATGAGAGATTTCCAAAAGAATTAGATGAAATTATAACTGAAGATCAGTTTTCTCCATTAAAAGATGGAAGATTTTGGAAAGTGGAAGTCACTGAAGATACGATATTGGCTTGCGAGTATAGTTTTATTTTTAATACTAAAATACATGATGCTTTATATTTTGATTCGACCTGCGGAAAATCATGGGCGCATAGAAACATGTCAGAAGTAGATGTTGATGGAAATAATTCTCATAGATTTTACAAATAAGGAGGAAAAATTGAAACTTACAAATTTAAAAAAAGAAAGTTTGGAAGCATTTTTTGAAGTCATTAAGAAGTGCAAAGGAAGGGTTTATTTAAACAGTACAGACATGAACATTAATTTGAAAAGCAATTTAGCAAATTATATTTCTTTCGCAAAACTATGCTCCGCTAGTACGGAAGAAATTGAAAAAATTGATATTACATTTCAGGACAGAGATGATATTGATATTGTCTTAACATTCCTTATGGAGAATGGAGTGAAGTAATGACTGGAAAAATCAAACTACAGCTAAATGAGGTTGATTATTTTTGTAGAAATATTAATACTCTTGACTCTTATGTTTATACAAAAGATTCTGAAAAAACAATTAATATAAAATCACTATTATCAATTCTTACATTAAATTTATCAGAAGAAATTATTGTTTGTATTGATTCAGAAAACAAGTATGAATTAGATGCTTTCAAAGATATTATAACACGATATGGAGGAAAAATTATTGACTAGAGCAGATTTGTTTTTAAGGTGTGATATTCAAAATATTTTAAATAACGGATTTTTAGATAAAGATCCTAGACCTAAATATGAAGACGGTACACCTGCTCATACATATTTTGTAACACACAATATTAGACAGTATCATTTGGATAAGGGGGAATTTCCAATTTGTACTCTTCGTCCTATTGCATGGAAAACAGCAATCAAAGAAATGTTTTGGATTTTCCAAGATCAATCAAATGACATTAAAGTTTTACAGGAAAAATATAATTCACATGTGTGGGATGAATGGGAGTCAAAAGATTATCCTGGAACAATTGGATTTAGATACGGTCATACAGTAAAAAGATATAAATTAATCGATCGTCTTATTAAAGATATTAAAGAAAACCCATATGGAAGATACCATATTATGAATCTGTGGCAAGAAGAAGAATTTCTTGATTCTGACGGATTAAAGCCTTGTGCATATGAAACGATCTGGTCTGTTCGAGGAGAATATTTAGATATGTTTCTCAATCAAAGAAGTGGAGACATGCTGGTTGCATCAGGAGCTGGAAATTTTAATGAAGTTCAATATGCTGCATTGCTAATGATGATTGCAAAAGCAACTGGATATAAACCGGGAAAGTTCACACATTTTGTTGCGAATGAACAGATCTATGATAGACACATTGATCAGGCTAAAGAATTATTATCTCGTTGTGAAAATCTTAAAACAGATGCAGCTCACTATGATTATAAATTCGATAATGTAATTATGAATTTTAATCCAAAAACAGAAAACTTCTATGATTTTACAGTTAATGATTTTGAGCTTATTGGGTATGAGCCTATTAAGCCACAGCTTACATTTCCACTTGGAATTTAAGGGTGATAAATATGTTAGTTTTAATTGGGAAAATGGGTACAGGAAAAGATACTATTAAAAAAGAATTAATGAGATTTGGATTTGAAAGTGTTGTGACAAGTACAACAAGACCAATGAGAAAAGGAGAAGTACAAGACGTATCTTATCATTTTCTTACGGAAGAAGAATTCTTTGAAAAGAAATCCAAAGGTGAATTCGCAGAAGTTACATCTTATGACACAGTACATGGAAAATGGTATTATGGAACACAATTTGAAGATTTAAAAAACCATAAAAGTAAAGTAATGATTGTTAATCCAGATGGTATTAAATCATTTATAGATATGGTTGATATGACTGATTGGTTTGTTGTCCATATTAAATGTGATGAAAATATTGTCTGTAAACGTCTTGTGAATCGTGGAGATAATCAAGAAGAAATCGAAAGAAGATTTATTGCTGATAAAAGAGATTTTATGAATATTGATAGATTGTGTGACGTTGAAATTGCAAATGACGGATCAATCTCATTAGATGTCATTGCACATCGTATTTATTATTTATACACAAAGGACGGAACTATAAAGAATTATGAAAAATAAAATCAATATTTATCTTGCAGGTGGAATGCAAAAATTTGGGAAAGAAGGATTTTTTGAATCCAATAATTGGAGAAGAGTTTGTCAGAACTATTTTCGGGATCATAGAACTGTAAAAATCATCAATCCAAATGACTATTTTAATTTTTACGATGAAGAACCTGCATATGTATCGCAAAAAGAAGTAATGGAGTTTGACCTACATAAAGTAAGAAACTGTGATTTGATGATTGTTAATTTTAATGATCCTAAGTCATTAGGAACAATGGCTGAAATTGCGATTACTTATGAGAACAAAATTCCGATTATCGGGTTAAATGAAACTAATGAAAAGCTACATCCTTGGCAGATTGAAATGACAAATAGAATTTTTACCGACATTCATTCAATGCTCAAGTATGTTGAATATTTTTATATAACATAATGGAGGAAAATATAAACGGATATTATAGTAGATAGCCATTCGCTTGCTAAAGAATTATTAAGTAGACCTAACGGATCTATTAAGGCAGCGAATGCAGAAGGAGAATACATTATTAAAAGCTTAAAAAGAGAATCCACATGTGCAAACAATGATGATAGCGTTTTATCTTGGATTCTCAAATTGGGGAAGAGTGAAGGCAATATTATTAACAAAATTATTTATTAGGAGGAGCAAAATTATTGAGAGTACAAGATTGGCTTGGTGAAAATAATAAATTAGGAACTGATATTTGGGAAAAGAAGTATCGATATAACAATGAAAATTTTGATGATTGGTTAGACAGAGTTTCTAATAATAATGAAGAAGTTAAAAAGTTAATCCTTGATAAGAAATTTTTATTCGGAGGAAGAATACTTTCTAATCGTGGAATTGATAAGAATGGAGAAAAAGTTACACTCTCAAACTGTTTTGTAAAAGGAACGCAGGTGTTAACACAATCTGGATACAAAAATATTGAAGACATATGTGCAGGAGAATATGTTTTATCTGATGATGGAGAGTTCCATTTAGTAAACGAAACTATGGTAAGAGATTACAATGGTGATTTGTATAAAATATCTAGTTTAAATTTAAAAAATGATATTTATTGTACTCCAAATCATCAATTTTTAACAAATCATGGTTGGAAAAGAGCAGATAGAATTTTTGCATGTAGTGATCAGATTCATTCGTCAGACAAATTGAAGATCGCTACAATTAATAATAAAAAATTCTCAAATACAGGTTTAAATGAAATTATTGACTTTACAGATGGATATAATGGAACAATTAATACTAAGATTTTTGAGAATGAAAATAATAAGGTTGTAATTAAAAATCTCATTTTCAATCATGGAACAAAAACATGGTGTAAAGCAAAAAGCAACTATGTTAATCGCTATACAATTATGGATGAAGATTTTGCATATTTCATTGGAAGATGGTTAGGTGATGGAAGTGTTACAAAAAGACAAGGAAAAAGAAATCCGTCAATTTTACAAATAGTATTCAATGCAAAAACTGAAAAAAAAGATTTTATTAAATGTAAAGAGATAGGCGAAAAAGCATTTGGTATTAAAGCAAGTGTCAGAGAGACAAATCAAAATGTAATCGCATTAAGATTTGAAAATGAAATTATTAGTACATGGTTTCTTAATCACTTTGGAGAAAAATGCAATAAAAAATTTGTACCAGATAAATATATTGGTAATATACACATGGCTTTGGGATTATGTGATGCAGATGGAAGTTTAAGCACACATGGTGCATTTAAAATTGTTTTAAAAAATAAGAATTTGATTTGTTGGCTTAGAGATACATTATATCTAAATGGAATTAATTCATCGAAAGTTACTCAGGTAGAAAGACAGGATGATACATATGAATTTCACATTACAGCAGCACAGGCTAATAAGAAATTAAATCCATTATTAAATAAGACATATCATGACGAACGTAATAATATAGTTTGTCGTGGAGATTATAAATACGCACAAATTACCAATATTGAAATTATAGAAAACTATAATGGAAAAGTATATAACTTGTCAGTAGAAGACACACACAACTATACAGTCGAAGGAGTAATCGCCCATAATTGCTATGTAATTTCTCCACCTGAAGATAGCATCGAATCTATCTTTGAATGTGCTGGAAAACTTGCAAGAACATTTTCGTTTGGTGGTGGATGCGGTATTGACATTTCTAAATTAGCTCCACGAGGATCTACCGTAAGAAATGCAGCGAAAACAACTACTGGTGCAGTTTCATTTATGGATTTATATTCAATGATTACAGGTTTGATTGGTCAGAACAACAGACGTGGTGCTTTAATGCTTTCTATTTCATGTGATCACCCTGACTTAGAAGAATTTATTGAAATTAAATCCGATTTGGATAGAGTGACAAAAGCAAATATTTCTATTCGTATTACAGATAAATTTATGACAGCAGTACAATTAAAAAAGCCATTTACATTAAGTTTTACAAGAGTGGAAACTGGTGAAACAATTACTAAAGAAGTAGATGCATATTCTATTTTCCATAAATTGTGTGAAATGAATTGGGATTATGCAGAACCAGGAATGTTATTTTGGGATAGAATTGAAAACTGGAATTTACTTAGTTGTGACGATAATTTTCATTACGCCGGAACTAATCCGTTAGCCAATTTAAAACGTGCGGATTTAAAACCCTTTCTGATTGACTTGGACGAGGATTACAACTCTACAGGGCGCAAGTTTCAATACAGCGTGAACGACTGAGCGAAAGGGACTTGGTTACAGTTTTACAAGTATGCGACAGTCTAGCGCACAGTATGAAATGTAATTGAAACATACAGTGTGAGGCGCAGAAGAACCCTTGCCAGCCGGGGGCAGCTGTTTACTCGGTAGTATTAATTTATCTGAATTTGTAACAAAAAACAAAACGTTCGACTTTGATGAATTTAAAAAAACTGTAGATATTGCAGTCAGAGCATTAAACGAAGTACTTGATGAAGGTCTTCCTCTTCATCCATTAAAAGAACAAAGAGAGTCAGTTAGAGATTGGCGTCAGATCGGTCTTGGGATTATGGGTCTTGCGGACATGCTCATTAAAATGGAGGTTCGTTATGGTTCTGAAAAGTCAATTGAATTGTGTGATGCAATTGGTTATATGATGGCTTATCAAGCAATTAAAACGTCAAACAATTTAGCAAAAGAATGTGGTTCATATCCATTGTACAATGCTAAAGCGATTGAAAAATCTGCGTTCTTTTCACAACATGCCAATATGTTTGATATGGACAAAATTATTAAAACTGGACTTAGAAATTCTCAGTTATTAACAATCGCACCGACAGGATCACTTAGTTCTATGCTTGGTATTTCAGGTGGTATTGAACCAATCTATGCAAACTTTTATGAACGAAAAACAGAATCGCTTCATGGACACGATGAGTATTATAAAGTATATACACCAATTGTAAAAAAATACATGGACGAACATAATATTACAGATGACAAAGATTTACCAAACTTCTTTGTAACGGCTCAGACACTTGATTACAAACAAAGAATTGATATCCAAGCGGTATGGCAGAAACATATTGATGCGTCAATCAGTTCAACAGTAAATGTTCCAAATGACTTTACTGTAGAAGATACTGAAAAACTTTATATGAGGGCGTGGAAAAAAGGATTAAAAGGCGTGACTATTTTCCGTGATGGGTGTAAAAGAGTTGGAATTTTAAGTACAACTCCGATCAAAAAAGAAGAAACTGAAAATGATTCAAAAAAAGAAGTTTTAAAAGATGAATCTAAATTAGAACGTGGAATGATTATTAAAGTTGATAATAACACAGTAGGGAAAGAGAGACATCTTACAACTGGATGTGGGTCATTACATTGCGCTGCGTTCTTTGATCCAGATACTGGAGAATTATTGGAAACATATTTATCCAAAGGTAGTACAGGTGGATGCCAATCTAATTTAGCAGCAGTTTCTCGTTTGATGTCACTTTGTGCAAGAGGTGGGATTGATGTGTATACTATTACAGACCAATTAAATAGTTGTATGGCATGTCCTTCATATGTTACTAGAAAAGCAACAAAACATGATACAAGCAAAGGCAATTGTTGTCCAAGTGCAGTTGGATATGCATTACTTGATATGTATGAAGAGATGAGACGAGAGGTAGAAGATGATTTTGATAGAACTCCTCCAAAAAAGAAAAAAGTAACAGTAGAAAATAAAGAAATACAACATGAAAAAATTAAATGTCCTGAATGCGGCGAAGATTTAATTTTTGAAGGCGGATGTAATATTTGCAAAAGTTGTGGATGGAGTAAATGCGATTAAGGACAAAATATGATAACAGGAACATATTATAAACCGAATATTACAAAGGAATGGATTCGAAAGAGTCCATTCCGATATTCCTTTCCAGATGGAGATGAAGAAGCTTATACATATAAATTTCCAGTGTATAAAAAAGACAATAAGACTTTATTAGAAAGTGAAATCATTCTTTTTAACAAAAGCGAAGACGTTTTTGTAAATGTATTTAGATATGGTACAAATGAAAAATATTGTCCATATTATAGCATATTCTCAAATAAGAACAGTGAGATAATTAAAAAAATTAATAGAAACATTTTAAAAGAGTTTCATAAACTTGGTATAGAAAAAAGAAAATTTAAAAAGGACAAAAAATATGGAAAAGTTAAAAATTAAAAAATTATATGAAGATACAATTATCCCGAAAAAAGCTCATAATGAGGATGCAGGTTTTGATCTATATGCACATTTGAGTGATACTGTTGTAATTGAACCACATAAAACTGCTTTGATTGGTACTGGTATTGCAGTAGAATTACCAGTTAGAACATTTGGTGCTATTTTTGCAAGAAGCGGATTAGCCACTAAAAAAGGACTTGCACCTGCAAATAAAGTTGGTGTAGTGGATAGTCCGTACCGTGGAGAGATCAAAGTTGCATTACATAATCATTCTGATTTTTGTTGTGAAATTTCAAATGGCGAAAGAATCGCTCAGATGGTTGTAATTCCATATGTGAATGTGTCACTTGAATTAACAAATGAGCTTTCTGACACAGAAAGAGGTACAAGTGGATTTGGAAGTACAGGAACAAAATAAAGGAAGTGGTCAATATAGAAGATTTAAAGAATAAAATTTTAAAACAAACTGATTTATATGAGATATTGCCATTTAAAGAAACAAAGATTAAGCAGTTGATAAAATCTGGGCAACTACCATTGGTAAAAGTGGGTAAAGATTATATTACAACATTTAATATCTTAGAAGAATGGATTAAGTCACATGTAGGTGAAGAAATATACTTCAATTGATTGACTACGATAAAAGCGAATGATATACTGAAATTGTTCAGAATATTGTTCGCTTTTTGACAAATTTCAGAGGTGATTAAAGTGAACAATGTATCTAAAATAATTAATGGAATGGATATACGTGAAAGAGAAGATGGGAGGCTTGAAGGTAGATTAACTATAAAAGGTAAAAGAAAAAGTTTTTACGGTAAAACTAAAGCAGATGTAAAACAAAAGGCAAAAGAATATCTTAATAAAATAGAGAATGGATATATTGAACCTAAAAAAATACGTCTTAATGATTATATTGAATACTGGCTTAAAACATACAAGTGGAATAAAATTGAGCCATCTTCTTATAACAGATTGTACGTGACATATAAAAATCAAATTAAAGAAACAATAGGTAAGAAAATGATTGGTAGTATTACTACAAAAGACATACAAAGTCTTATTGATGAAAGGGCAAACCCAACCAATCAAAGTATAAAACCATTAGCTTTAAGTGGATTAAAGAAAATTGTCCATTTATTACGACCTTGTTTAAATAAGGCTGTATCTGAAGGAATCATTGGAGAAAACCCATGTAAAGATATTGTGTATCCTTCTGTTAGTTGTATAGCTGTTTTGCCTAAAAAGCAAATTTCTTTATCTGATATTGAAATAGAAAAATTTAAAACATCAGCATTAGAACAATACAAGACAACTGGAGAATATAAAAGTAGAGATGCATTTGTATTATTATTGATTCTAAATCTTGGTCTTCGTGTAAATGAAGCAGTTGCTCTTACATGGAATGATTTCGATTTAAATAATAACATCGTTTATATTAATAAAACCGTGCAAGAGGGTTTAAAAAGATATAAAGATGGAATAGAATGTGATAACACGAAACGATATTCGAGAGTAAAACAAGCTGCAAAAACTGATGCCGGTACAAGAATCCTAAAATTAAATGACTCATCGCTATATTATATTTCAGAACTGAAAAAATATGATGAAAGAAATGGTATAAAATCTCAATACCTCTGTTGCACACGTAAAGGCACTGTTAATAATGCAAGAAATCTACAGAGAAGTCTTGATAGGATTATTAGTAGGACAGACATAACATCAGACATATCATTGCATACACTACGACATACTTTTGGATCTACGTTAATAAGGCGTGGGATAGGGATAGAAGTTGTAAGTAAGTTAATGGGACATGCAAACATTACTATAACATATACAAAGTATATTCATGTAATAAAAGAGCAGGAAGCAATTGCGATGCAAATGATTAATGTATGTTAACCTAAAAATGTGTGGTCAAATTGGGGTCAATAAAAAATTAATAGATAAAAAGTGTAGTAAATTCAAGGGATACAGGGTTATGACGCAAGTTTCGATTCCCCTCAGGTCCATCTTGAAAAACGTTTGAATTTACTAGATTTTCAAGCGTTTTTCTTTTTTATTTTATGCAAAATACACTAAAAATTAGAGTTTCAAGTCATTTCAAATCGTTTCAGTATGAAATAATTGGGGTCAAAATTGGGGTCAAAAGATTTCGATATTTTAGCGAGCATTATTCTGAACAGTTACAACTAAATTGTATTAAGTCATACGGAGGAATAATTATGGCTAGAACAGCGAAAAACATGTCTATTTACGACAAATTAGCAAAAAATGAACAAGATATCATTGAAACAGAAAAAGTCCTTAAAAGGCTGAAATTGGAGCGCAAGGAACTACTTGCAGAAAAGGACGATTATGAAATGAGAAAAATATGGTCTAAGATCAAAGAACAAAATCTTAATTATAACGATGTTGAAAAAATAATTGTTCAAAAATCAAAGGTTTTAAATATGGATAAAAAATAGATAGAATATAAGATATTAGGAACATGGGAAACTGTGTTCCTTTTTTATTTTCTCAAAAAATAGCATATATTATTCTCTATTTATGTACCAAATCATTAATAAACATTTCAGACCCAAAAAGAGAATAAAAGTTATAACTTGTAAAACTAAAAATAAAAGGGGAAAAGTTATGACTGTAAAAGAAAATCTTAAAAACGAAATTTTGATCAAAATGAAAAACCATTTAGGAACAACAGAAATGATAATATTGGAAAATGTTTTAAACGATACAATGTATAACAAAAACATTGCCGAAGAAGAAACATTACCAACAACACTAGACAGTACAAATGAGAATATCATTGAACTATATCAAATTAAAAAAGGTATGACATTGAGCGAAGAAACTATGAAAGAATATCTTATTACAGTGCGTGAATTTTTAAATTATGTTCATAATAAACTGCTTACAAAAATTGAAACAGAAGATATCAACTATTATTTGTTTGTAAAACAAAAACAAGGTAACACAAACACATCTCTTAATAACAAACGTAGAAAATTAAATTCATTTTTTACATGGATGAAAAAACAAAAATTAATAGAAGAAAACCCTGTTGATGGTGTAGAAAGTTTTAAAGAAACTGTCAAACCAATAGATTATTTGTCACCAGTCGAAGTAGAGTTATTGAAAACTGGTTGCAAAGACAAAAGAGATCGTGCGTTGCTTGAATGGTTACGATGTACTGCTGTACGGAAAGGGGAAATACCATATGTTAATATAAATCAAATAGACTGGAAGAGTGGTAAAGTTCTGATATATGGAGAAAAGACAAATACATATAGGACAGTGATGTTGGACGATATTGCTCTCCTGTATATAAGTGATTATATTCTGAATGAAAGAAGGATTCTATTGGATAGTAATGAAAACTTGTTTACTTATTGTAGAGGAGATAATAGCAAGCCATTAGGAAAGTCCGGTATATACGCCCTTATTAAAAGAATTGCTAAAAGATCAATGCTACCTAATGATAGAAGAGTATACCCTCATTTATTTAGAAAAACAACGGCAACCAACATAATAAAACGTGGCGGTACAATTGATGATGCAGGGCTTTATTTAGGACATAAGCCAGAAGGAGTAACAGCGAAACATTATGCGTGTATGACAGAGGATTATGTGCAAGATATTTTCAAAAAATGTGTACAGACTGTTTAGTTTATAATAGGTTGTATTTTTGGAAAAACCTAAATAAGAATCTCGATAAAATGAACACCATTGATATTTTAATTGCTGTAGCGAATAAAACTGAATGGCAATGGGAACATCTTTCAACGAATTTAGGTAATTATAAAAAATTAATGATAACTGTAGGTAATGAAAAACAATCTATCTACACCCCATATATCATTCCAGTAACATTGTTTCGGAATCTGAATACGGTTGAAAAATGTGTAATATTACCGGAAGGCTGTTTTGTCGCGTATGTGACTGAAACAGATGTTGGTGTTTTCATGCCAAGAATCGGGTTACAAGTAACTGTATATGGCATTCAAAGTTAAGCCGTTGTGGAATATGACATGGTACACACACCGGCAAACGGAGTGTTATTAGTAGCACCCCAACCACTTTCCTTTTTAAGGGCGATCCTTATGATGCCTTGTGCTCTGAATAAAGTGACATTGGTAATATATGAAGTAAGATCAGAATCTAATACGCCGCCTAGATATGATCCAGATATCAAACGAATTGCACATTTTAACGTTCTGATTTGGATTGAGTTAACTTCAGCTTTCAAACACATAGGGATTGTTATTTGAGCCTCTTTTCCGGAGCCGGTTATAAAACCAGTTACACCATAACACACCTCGTTCTCGTAACTGCCTATCTGCCTTCCATGACTGAGATTCTTATTTAGGTAAATATAAATATATTATTTAAATTGAATAAAAAGTAAAAAATAAGGGAATTCATATATTTTTATTCATATATAAATCCCCTTATAATTATAAATTTGCAAACAGTTCATCTATTTTCGAATTTGGAATTTCTGTAATTTTTTCCATAGCAGTAGCAATATCTTGTGTAATTACTTGATGAGTTTTTGCAGAACTCCAAACAGTATTTAAACTTTCTTTAGTATCATCAATACCAATTGATCCCTGTATTTCTGCAATTGCTTTTCTTGCATCAGCAGCCGCATCATTTGCTGATGCGGCTGCGTTATTTGCGCTTGTTGTAGCATTATTAGCATTTGATGTAGCTGTTTTAGCATTGTTTGTTGCTGTGATCGCATTTTGTATAACGGTAGGAGCATTTAAAGAATCATATTGTTCTATTCTTTTCTGTGCTTCTGTCGTTGCAGTTATTGCACCTGTCTTAGCGTTGTTAGCGTCCAATGTTGCAGTATTTGCGTTTTCAATTGCTATTGCTGTATTTGATTGTCGTAAATTTTCTGCTTGTACTCTTTTAGCTTCTTCTGACCTAACAGATGCCTCTAAATCTCTTAAATTAGAAGTTGCAGTATTGGCATTATTTGTTGCAGTATTTGCGTTTTCAATTGCTATTGCTGTATTTGATTGTCGTAAATTTTCTGCTTGTACTCTTTTAGCTTCTTCTGACCTAACAGATGCCTCTAAATCTCTTAAATTAGAAGTTGCAGTATTGGCATTATTTGTTGC
>NFZD01005784.1_pt1 | contig 15896 bp, 18 predicted proteins | sample 1095381 | NCBI WGS metagenome assembly NFZD01 (sample SAMN03609891, study PRJNA323583) | gut metagenome | isolation source: feces | host: Rattus norvegicus | place: Denmark: Riget | collected 2013 | reverse complement strand
TAGAGGACTTTAAGAGTAAATTGTATAAGAATGTACGTGATAGGAAAGAAAAGCTGTCAGAGAACAAATAAATACATAAATAAATTTCTATAATCAGAATAATTTATTCTATCTTCGATTCCATCAAATAACTGAAAATAAATTTGGAAATTATTTTGTTCTGCATATTTCTCAGCTTTAGTAATAGTATCTTCAAATCTATTTTTAAATGCATGAATTAAAGAAATTCTACGATTTTGATCAACTTCGTCTTTCACATAATTAAAAATAGGAGTTAAATTAAGAGCATCTTCTTTAATTTCAATCACACGTTTAATGCGATTTTTTTCATCTTGAGAAAGGGACTGATCATTTAATTTTTCTTTAAATAAACCAAAAATAAAATCATCCCATACTTGTAAAGACTTAGATTTTTCTTTTATTTCATCAGAAAAACCATCTAAAGCTTTATCTATTTTAGCAAGTTGATTATCTATATTTGTATCGACTTCATCAAGTGCTTTTAAATAAAGAAGAAAATTTCTATATGCTTCAATCTTATCTGATTCTTCAACTAACTCAGGAGCAATGTTTAAATTAACTTCATGGTCATCGAAAATGAAGAATTCTCTCATTTCACCAAAAGTAGCCTTTTCAAGAGCATCTTTTGTAACATCGCTTACTCTAACTTGAATTAGATCAATTTCTTCAGGAGTACCATTAAAGATAAAATTAATTTTTTCCTTGGCAATAACTTTTTGAGCGGAGATATTATTTCTAAGAGTTTTAATTTCCATAAATGCATTTGCTTCATCTAATTTATTACCAGAAGCAATAATTTTTTTAATATCTTCAATATTTTTTATGATTTGTTCATCTGTGATAACAGGTTCACCATTATCTTCTTCCAACATCATTTGAAATTCGCCATTAATTTTTTCATAATAAGATTTACTATCAATATCATAAATCTTAGTACCTTCAGCTATTTTTTCAATTTTCTTTTTTGTTAAAGTATTTAAACGAATTTGTGGAATATTTTGCATGATTAATCTAACTCCTTTATTTTATATTAATCATCAATAGAATCTCCATCATTTAAAGATTCATTTTTATATTTCTTTAATAATGAATATTCAATAGATAAATATACATTATCAAAATTTTCATCTTCAGATTCATCACTATAATCTAATACATAAAAGAATCTATGTTTTTCTTCAGAGATAACCATAGATTCGATAGCATCTGTAATTACATATACATCATAACGCTCAGGATTAAACACACCAAAAACATCCAATAGTGGTAAATTTAATCCAATGATATAATCAATAGTAGCTCTTAAGTTACTAATAATCAATGCCATATCTGGATTAGCTAATTTATTTTTTAAACTAGTGCTTACAACATCACTTTTTTCACTATATTCAGAAAGAGCATCTTTAATTAAATCTTTATTATTAATAATAAATTTAACAAAGAATTTCTTAATATTTTTAGGATATCTAATGATAAAAAATTCATACATTGCTAGTGTTAAATTTTTTAAATCAATAATATTCATTTCCTCTACATCTACATCTAAACCAAATTTATTAGCAATCATATCAATAACTTCATTACAGAATGATTCTAATTCAGAATTGAGTTTATATGCAACTTCTGGATTCTCACCGTTAATTTCCATTTGCTCATTAATTGTTTCAAAATATTCTTCTACAAAATTAGTTCTAGATGTAAAGGGATCTTCTATTTGGTCTTTAATCGATTCATTGATCATTTCATAATGCATTTCTTGAATTCTTGGCATTTCCATCATATCTTCACTATCGATTTCATAATCTTCGTACATACTTACGTTCATTACAAATACACCATCCTTATGGAAAATATGTTTATTATTAATATAAATATGTATATTTGTAAATAAATCATAAAAACCATTCAAACCAATATTATTTATTAAAAAATACTAAACCGTATTTTCAACAGTTTTAAATATATATTATTATAGTGAATGGAAATAAGAATATGATACATGAGTATCAATCCATTCATAAATATTTATTTAAGAAAGAGGTAATAATTATGATTAAAGTTACTATTAATATATATCAATCCAGTGATAAAGGTTTTTACGATATTATACATCATATCGTATAATATAGTGAAACTGCTTCTGCAGTACACAACCATTTTAAAAATGGATCTGAAATAATGTTTACATCTTTTGAAAATATTAAAAGGGAAAGATGTATTGTAAGTGTGTTATGATAGGTTAAAAAATAAAGAGTCTCAAATGAGACTCTTTATTTTTTTTAATGATTGAGTGTGGAAGAGATGTATTGATTACAGCTCAATACAACAGCAACCATTGCAATTGCACCACGAAGAATCTCAATATCTGTACGGCAAGAATTAATAATCTTCGCACATTCTTCGTCATAAGTTTCACCAATTAAATCAAAAGGAACATATCCTTTTTCAATGGATTGATTCTTGATATCATTTACATAATTCTCACTCTTATAAGCATTTAACAGAATGGATTTGTAAACTTCGATAAAAGAATTTTTAATAGCATTTGCTACGTTATATTGAATTGATTTGGTCATCAATTCTTTAGAAGTCATTTCTGAATAGCCATCTTCCATTTCAACTTTAACTCGGTTACATACAATATCTGCAGCTTCAATAATAGCCATATTACAACCTTTGTTATAACCATATTTAATTGCAGATGCACATGCTTTAACAGCATCATCAACAGCATCAAAGTTAATAGAACGTTCTAATCTATTAGCACCACCAACTTCAATAGTTGCTGATTTACAACTAATCTTACCAAAACGAGTTCTAGCTTCAAATACTTTGCTATCAATAGAATCAATTTGAATAGCTCTAGCTTCTTCATTTTTCAAATTGGTTTCAGCATCATGTAATAAAGAATTATATAATGCTGTATTTTTATTAGTAAAACCTTTGAATGAAGAGATCTTATCACCCATAACAGCTAATTCACAATAGCCAATATGTTCAGTAATACTATCTGTAATTTCAGTAGGAATATCAGGAGCTTCAGTATGATTAGTAAATGCTTCTCTACATTTATTACCATATTCTTCAACCATTTTAATTACTTCTTTAGTATCATCAGGTCTATAGATAGTTGCACCTAATAAAGAAGATAAGTCCATATACATAGATTTGTAAATGGGTTTGTGTAAATTGGTTGCTTTTAAGAAAATAATTCTAAAAGGAATCTTTGCTTTATCTGAATATGTACGAACCATTTCTTCAGCATCTTTACGCATTTTATCCATTAAGAATTGATCATAAGAAGGAGCAATTATAATGAGAGTTTTACTGGTTTTATAGCAATTCTTATTAAAAGCAGTTTCTAAAATCCCCCAGATATCAGTATCTAAAACATGGTCAAACATTAAAACCGCACAATTTTTAGTAATAGAAGTATCAGCTTTATTATGATAAATTTTATCTACCAAATATGCTTCAGTAGTATATACACCATCTTCATAAAGTACATTATCTTCTAATGTATCAGAATTTTTAATATTAATAGTACAGTTTACACCAAGCTGTTTATAAATATTAGTAATGATATCAGTATATTCTTTATTTTCATTGGTTGCAATATTAGCAATTTTCTCTACTACATCAAGAAGATTTTCATCAGTTACTCTAATAGCTTTATTAGAAATGATATTACAAATCTCTTTAATAACATCCTGAATCACCATGTTTAAATCTTTGGGACGAACAACAATATCCATTTTTGCAATGGACTCTAACATAGTCTTCAGGAATTTATATGCAGCTACTACTGCAGATGTAGATCCATCACCAACTTTAGTAACCATTTGATGAGAGATAGAAAATAATGTTGAATGAATACGATTTTGTTGAATATTTGCAAATCTCAAATTCTGTAACACGTGGAAACCATCTTTTGTTACAGAATAATTTTTAGCTTCATCGATCATGGTTGTTGCACCATAAGGACCAAGTGTTTTAGAGAGAATATTTGCCATTGTTTCAAAAACAATTAAAAAATTTTTTCTAAATTGATCTTCAGGAAACACATTTGTAATTACAGTGGATTGTAATTGGTCTTTTAGTTGTTGTACAACGATCGCATCATTTGATAATGATTGTTGCACTTCGGGAGTTTCGTTAAGATGTTCGACATATGCCATAATTATTTTTTCCTCCTTAAATTAAGTTATACTAAAGTTAAGTTGATTTTTAGTTATATATTATTAATTAGATTAAGTTTAATAAGTAAAAATACAACTTATTATTCTTGAATATTAAAAAATCGGAGGTGTTTATTTTGGCATTCCAAAACCAAAACAACAAACAACAAAACGAATCCGTTAATAGTCGCGGATTCCAGTTCTTTAACAAAGATGGTTTCGAACCTTCTACTTTAATTGTATCTTTCTGGAATCAAATGTTGGTTCTTAAGATACATCCTGCTAAAGAAGCTTCTAAACAAACAGAAACTTCTGTTTATGATTATGATAAAGTAATCAATATTATAATCCCTCCTATCATTGCTAAAACTATTGCAGAATATATGAAAACTAAATTCATTCCCGCTTTAGAAAAAGGTGAAGATTTTACCGTAGGTTTTCCTATTGGTGGTAATGGTAATGCTGTTTTAGCACTATCAACTGGTATTAAGAAATTTGGTACTTTAAAACCTTTTGTTAAAATCATTCGAGATGTTCAACCTGGAACTTTAGTTTCTGAAGATTCTTTATCTTATGAATTTAATAGTAATATGGTTATCAATAATTATCTCGGTGAAGGAAAAGAAGGTATTGACTTTATACATTTCTTTGGTGAGGTTTATTATTTTGCAGATATTGTAGAAAAGATGGCTACTGCTGTACTTGGTATTGAAAACCATGGTCGTAAATATGTAGACAGACGTTTTAATAATTCCGTATTTGAATTATATAAGGCTATTGCTGCTAGTATTGGTCATAATTTCTATTCTGATTCATCTAATGGATTTAATAGAAATACTGTAAATGTATGGGGAAACTACAATGAAAACAAAGGTAGTGAATTTAATAGCTTCGCACCAAAAACTCAAAAATCTGAAGCTCCTGTAGAAGTAGGTAGTATTGAAGATTTAGAATCTTTTATTAATTAATTTAAACAAGGGATTACTTTAATTAGTAATCCCTTTATTTTTTATAAGGAGTAATATAAATGGAAGATTATAAAAATCTTAAAAAAACAAAATTTCTAATTAATTTTGATGAAATAGTTAAACCTTCTGGTTTATTTATTATTCGTACTATTAGAGATAATTATGCCAAATCCTTTTCAAATTTTATTAATATAAAAGAACTAAATACCACCTCTGATGAAGAATTAGAATATTTATATATTTCTAGAAATATTATAAATCCTTTAGAATGGTTAAAAATATCAGAATTTGATTATATTAAAAATTACGATTATTTTTATAATAAATACAAAAATATGTATATAAATACTAAACCATTTCCAATAATGGAAGCTATTACTAATTTTATAAATGCTTATTTTATTACAAATGTATATTTTTACTCAGAAAAATATGATAAACGAATAGATTTTGAAGTAGCTAGTATAAAAAATATACATTCTAAAAAAGATTATAAAATTGCATATGTGACAGGCAATCTCAATAACGTAATTGATACATTGAACCCAGAAGTTATTTTTTATCCTTATCTTGAAAAAATCTATGATCCAACGATAAAAAAATACCCAAATATTATATTTTCTATACCATCATTTGGATATAATTTTAATAATACGATAATCATCGAAGAAATACAAAAGAGTATTAATAATATTGGATTTTATCCAGTTATTAGATTAACAGAACCTGTATACTTTGGTTAAAAGATAGAGAGTAAATTTACTCTCTATCTTTTTTAAATAGACTTTTGGATTCCAATACCAATAATACCTAATCCAGCTACACCACCATAAAAATCTCGTTGTTTACGAGTGATTTTTAATTTTCTATTTAATTTATCAATTTCTTTATTTTTTTCTTCTAGATCTAATTTATGTTTTGAATTAATAGCTTCTATTTTATCTTTAAATCTAGCATCTGTAATTTTTTCAATATCAAGAGTTAATGTATTATCCTCAGTAATTACAACTTTACCATCTTTAATAGATTCCATAGATTTGGTATCGGGGGTATATTCATACTTCACCCCATCACCAGCATTAACAATAACTTTTGGAGGTTTCTTATCTATCTGAAAATCTGCATCATCAGGAGAAGTTTTTTCAATATACTGAATAACAGTATTTGATTTCTGTTTGGATTCTAGCTCAATATAATCATCTTTTGCTTTAGCTAAATCAATTACCAATTGACCATTTTGAGCTGTCAGAGTTTTAATAATTTTACCAGCTTCAACTAATGAATTATTCATCATGTAGAATTTGTGACCTACAAAAATAAGTGCAATAACAAATAAAGCTATTCCAATAAACTTTTTTATTTTTTCAGCCATTTAACAATCACCTACAAAATTAATTAAGTATTAAAAAATTGTCCATAATAAGAAAAAAAAGAAGAGAAAATATTTTCTCTTCTTTTTTTATTTTTTAACTCTTTAAATATTCTTCATATTCAACCATCTTCTCTGCTGATGCAGAATATACTTCTCTAAAATCTATCTTATTCTTTTTAGATAGTTGAATAAAACGATGTATCCATCTTTCAATTAATAAGGATGGAGTTAGTCCATGACTTTCACATAACTTATAAAATTTCTCCTTTTCTTTTTGATTAATTCTGATTCCTAATCTTGAATCTTTTTTCATATATTTTTTTCTTTTAGAGTTTTATAAATATTAAAAAGAGATTCTATAAGATTAGTGTTGTCTAGACTATTCCAAATCCCTCTTCAATATAATAATATATAATTAAAATCTCAGATGCATCTAAAATGCATCTGAGATATTTTATTTAGTTAATGTATAAAGAGTTTGAATAGCCTCATTAGAGGTAGTACGAACATTTGTACCTGAACAACTTACAAAATTTGTAGGAGCTTTCATTAATCTCTCACATTCAAGATTTGCTTCTTGAGAAAATACAGTTCTTACAGAAATTTGGTCACCATCATAGTCAGCACCCAAAGTTTTAAGATAAATATTGCTCATCATAAGAACTTCTATGAATTTATTAGGAATATCAGCTGGTTTTAAAGTAATATCGATTTTAGGATAGAACTTATAAACTTTACCATTTACATTCATTACACAGGTATCTTGTGTTGCAAGAGGTCTTGCTTTAATAGTGAATAATGATTGAAAAGTCGCAAAAGGATAACGAGTAATAATTACATGCTTATTTTCATATATCTCAACAGCTGCTAAATATAATAAGTCTGTAATCGTCATATATCTATCAATATCTTTTAATGTACCATCTGGTAAAACTTCACTAGCTTTAAAACCCATAACACATTTGCTTCCGTCCATTGTAGGAATCTCGATGGGATCAAATCTTTGTGCATATGATTTAATATATTTAGTTAGTAATTCTTCACAATATGCATCATTAAAATATGCTAAAGGATTTTTTACTTCCACAAATACCTTTTCTTTAGTTTTCATATTAATTGATGGATATTTATTACCAGCTGATTCAAATTCTTTTTTAAAGAAATTAGATAACCAGCCGACAAAAAATGGCATTGCATTTGTAATACAATACCCCAATGGAACACCACAGTGTTTAGAATCTACTAAATTTTCTTTATAAGTATTATAACTAAAATGAGGTGCAGAAATTACTAAACGTGAACCAAAGTCAATAGTTTTACCCATTACACCTTGTTTAATAATACCACGTTTTTTCTCAATTCTAGATTTAAAATAATTATATAAATCAACTAAACACATCTGGATTTGAAATTTTGTATTATTCAAAGCAAATACAAAAGCACCGCTAGATTTAATACTTGCTGTTAATCTTAATAGCTTTGCATAAGAAGAACCATTAGTTTGATCAGATCCAACATTTAATTCATGTAAAGAAGGTTTGCCACTTCCTATAGATTGTAAATTGATATCTCTATAAAAAGCTGGAATAACGATACAATATTTTGTAAAAAGTTCATTCTTTTTATTTAAATCAATTAAATCTATTCGTTCATTACGAAGTCTAGAATCATTCCTTTTAAAATGAATTTTTTCCCAATTATCATATAACCAGTCTATACCAGTATTACCCTGTGGGTCTTCAATTAATTCACCTGATTTATCAATAATAAATTTCTTAGTACCACCAATAATAGAGTCTATACGTCTATCTAAACGTTTTAAAACTTTATAAACCAGTGGTTGTAAGAAATGTGATTGTAAATCAATGTATGCAAAATTGCTTTTTCTTTCTTTTGGACTTATACCGAAAATACTTGTTGATAAAAGACCATCTTCAGTAGGAATCGAACCCCTATCAAGAGTGATGGGGTTCGTTACTTCCTTAAGACCATTTACCTTTACAAATAATTCGGTGTCGAGAAGTTTGATTTTCAACTCTCAATCACCCTTTCGAGAAAACTAATTTTATAGTTTTGTCCTTTTCTGAATCATAGATGAGCTCAAAATCTAAATAATCATCACATTCAGTAGGAAGAAAATAATTATTTATATCTTTAATAAAACTATTATCAATTTTATAATTATTGTATTTAACAGTGATAATCATATCATTATTATCATCTTTAAACTCACAATAAAATTTTCTGATATCTTCAGAAATATAAGAGGATTTAAAATAGTCATAAATATGCTTAAATGCAGAATAATAATCGAGAATCAGATAAGCTCGTTTTTCTAAAAAATCTTCTACTAATTCTTCACACCAATCATGAAAATCTTCTTCTGGTGATGAGACTAGCATATTATAAAAATCAATACGATTTTGTCTTCTTTTACTCATATTATTAATAACCAACTTTCGAGCAATTTATGGTACGCCACTCTATTTAAATCTTTACTTTCGTTTATTTAAAGATTTTCTATTATTCGCCATTTCTCTCTGAGTTCTTTCCTCTTGTCGTTTACGATCAGCATCAAGATCTTTTTGTTCTTGATTCTTTCGTTTAACACGGATATCCCTCAGAGATCTGAAATCGCGATATGGCATTTTAAGAATATCTTCATACCGCATTGATGGAAATATTTCCATAAATACATCAATTAAAGAAAGAAAAGAATTAAAATGCTCTTCTAGTGTTATTGAGGACGTACTTTGAGAAAAAGTAAATTATCCATTGTAATAGGGAAATCACCAAGGTTTTCATGACACTTAGGATTAGTACATACAATATCTTTTACTCCATAAGTATATCTATGTGACAAATATGATTCGCTTAAATATACACCAATTTTATTCAATTGAGTTTCACTGAATCTAGAAATAATTTTAAGAATATGATCAGGTTCAGTAAATTCAGTATATTCATACTCATTATCAACAATATCGACTGCAATATATGCTGCACGAATATATTTCAGCATTTGAACATATGCTTCATAAGTTTCTTCATCTTTATGCTCATCAGTTAAATCTTTATATGTACGATAAATAGCATCATATGCAGAAGGAACATAGAGATCAAGTAAAATAGAATCATCTTCTTCATTTACAGCAATTCTAGTTACAGTATTAAACAAAGCATTTTCATGAACCTCTTTAGCACGTTCAATGAATGTATCAGCTTTAACAATATCCTCTACTGCATTTTGCATAACTTCATCTACGTTATTAGTGATAAGCATTTCTTTATTAGCAAAGGTTTTAGAGAATTTTGTTTTACATTTAGGACAAGTAAAATCTAAAGTTGTTTTCTCGGGGAAAGATGCACAGATTAATGCAAATTGTAAATTTTCATAATCATCATATGCAGTATTCTTTAAGAAGTCATCAAAAGATTTAAATAAACCAATAGAGCAATATTTCATTTTATTATATAATAATTGCCAACGCTCTAATTCACTAGTTAAGTTTTTACCTGAATCAATATGGCGACCAAGTTGCATAATATCTGCAACAGAGCAGTTACCCATCTTACCAAGATAACCAGAACCAATTGCAATAAATGGAGATAAAGTACGATCAAAAGCTTTATTAATAATTGACAATTTATCTTCTTTATTAGGAGAACCTTTGCTTACTTTATCACGACGAATTTTAATTGATTTATATTTGGATTCGGTGGTTTCAACTACCTTAATTTTAGAAGCAAAATCAAGTTTCTTTTGTTGCTCAGGAGTGAATACCAATTCACCTACTTGAGCACGGTCAATAAAGATATTTACAACTTCTTCAGGGGATTTTGCTTCTTCTTTTTTAGGTGATACATCTTTTTTAGGATTAGCCGCACCAACTGGCATTTCTTCAGGATTTGCATCTTGAGGAATAATGCCTTCTGCTTTTAATTTAGCAGTAATTTGTTTTTGTTTCTCAATCTTTTCATCCATTTGACTCATATATTCTTTGGTTTTTTCATAAGTATCCGCTTTCACACCATCTAAATTAATACCAGATCCTTTGGTTTGATTTTGTCCATTTTCATAATCTTCACGTTCAATGATTGCACCGGGACCATTATATTCTTTAACAGTATTCTCTGCAAGAGTCACGTTATCAGAAATAATTAACCCCTCTGTTTCTTCTTTGGAAACAATTTCTTCACTATCGGATTTAGATTTTGCAAGCAATTCATCAATATCAATAGAATCATTTGAGTTAATATAGTTTTGCATTAAATTAAACCTCCTAATTTTTGGTAAGATTACCAAATTTCTACTTTTTCTGTATCATAAATTTTAAAATTAAAATTTACAAGCTTACCTTTATTTTGCTGAACTGCAAAAATAATTTGTGAATCTGTCTGTGTAAGAGTTATCTTAAGAACCAAAAAATAACTACCATTACTAGTTAAAACATTTATATCAATATTTTCAACAGGAATGGATGTTATATATGTAGTGATCTGATCACTAATCTTTTCTTTCAATTCTCCTGACACTAAAGCATCTAAACTATGATATCTATAACTTTGAATATTTATACCAGCTTCTGGAATAGATGGAAAGTCACCAGGTCTCATAAATAATAAATTTTTTATCTTATGGGCATATGCCAAAGCACCAGTGTAAATCTTTTGCTCATTAAAATTATCTAATCTAAAATCCATCTCATTAATAGGATTTTGCTTATCTAAATTGGGCATATTATCACCTATTTTCTTTAATAAAACTGTGGTTTATATTAAAGTTAACGGATAAAAATGATAATGGAATAAATATTTATTCCATTATCATTTCTTTTAAAATATTCTATTAAAAAGTGGACATTTTTAACAAACGATTAATCAGATAAACACTTTATAATGAAGGGAGAAATTTACTGTGACTAAAAATAATCCAGTTAAATGCCCTGTATGTAATATTAAATATATTAATAAACCTAGTCTTTATTCACATATTGAAACTGCTCATGTTGATGTAATTCCTAATGGTATGAGTGGTGGAGAGTATTACTACCGTACTAAATATGGACATGGTGGAAAATGTGTGGTTTGTAAAAAAGATACTACTTGGAATGATAAAACTAATAAATTTAATCGTTTTTGCCCAAATCCTCAATGTAAGAAAAAATATCGTGAAATATTTAAAAAACGCATGATTGGTAAATATGGTAAAACTCATTTAACAGATGATCCTGAACAACAGAAAAAAATGTTAGCTGCTAGAAAAATTTCCGGTAAATATAAATGGAGTGATGGTTCTGGTGAAATAGTATATACTGGTTCGTATGAATTAGATTTCTTAAAATATATTGATCTAATTTTAAATTTTGAATTTAGTGATATTGTAGCACCTTCACCTCATACTTATACTTATCAATATGATAATAAAGATCATTTCTATATTCCAGACTTTTTTATTCAAAGTTTAAATCTAGAAATTGAAATTAAAGCTAGTGATAATAAACATCATAAAATAGTTGCCGTTGATCACGTAAAAGAAAAATTAAAAGATGATGTTATGAAAAGTCAAAAATGCTTTAATTATATAAAAATTTATGATAAAGTATATAAAGAATTTGATGATTTAGTTACAATTCTTAAAGAAAAAGATGATGTAACTAAAGATATTATCGTTATAGCTCCTCTACCTATTTTAAATACAGAGGTGAATTAAAATTGGCTAAATTAACTTCTAAACAATTACAATCTCTACCAGATGAGTTATTTGGATTACCAAAAACTCGTCAATATCCTTTACCAGATGAAACTCATATTAGAAAAGCTATTCAATTCTTCAAGTTTTGCAAAGAAGAAGATCGTAAAGAATTAGCAAATAATATAGTTCGTCGTGCTAAAGAACTTCAAATGAAAATTAAAGTTCAACCATCAAGTGTTTTTTATAAATACGCTAAAAAACATCTTTCAAGAGATGGTGAAATTATTTTAGAATTTCATATCGGACAACTTTCTCCAATAGTTCCTATTCAAAGAGAACAAATTTTATCCAAATGGACTTTCTCTAAAGAAAAAGATACTCAAATGGATAGATTAAGAAAAATTTGGGGAATGGATAAATCAGTTTCTGAAAAAGGCGAAAAAAGTTTTGATATTTTAAAAGAATTTTTATTAGATAATAATGATACTTTGGATACTAATGCTCTTTTCGCTTTTGAAAATTTTAAAGAAATCGGATATATGACCAATTCCATTCCCAGTAGTGATAAAGGTGATGTTTTAGCTATTAGAAATCTTGAAAGAGATCAAGAAGCTATTAACTTTATTACTCAAAATACCATAAATATGGATTCTTCTGAACCAATTATCAATAGTCTCAATTCTATTAGTGATATAAATAATTTTAATTTTGCTTTAGCCTATATTAAATATACCAATACAATAAATCCTGTAATAAAAGAAGAGATTTTTAATCATATTTTAAATTCTAAATTTAAAAATGATACTATAAAAATTTTACAATCAGGAATAGATAATCTTAATAATAAAGATTTTCCATATAGTGATGGAATGAGTGAAATTGCTTATGGTGAAATTGATTCTTTTTTAAGACTTATTGAAAATAAAGAAAAACTTGATAGAACTGTATTTAAACTAGGTTCTAAAAAGTTATTCCAAAAACAATGTGGAATTAGGGAATCAATAAATCCAGAATTTTATTTTATTAAATTATTTAAAGATGGTATTATTAAAGGATATAGAATTATCAGATTAAATGCTTTTAAATCTTTATTATTTTTTGAAAATGAAATTGGTGAGATTTATTATTCAATTTTATTTTCTTTAAATGACTATGAAAAAGTATTATATTCATTAAAAATATATAATCCTACAAACTCTAATTATAATTATAATATTATCTCATATATTATTGGAAGTAAAATTGAATTTAAATTAATTACTAAAGAAATTGTGATTAAACTAAACGGATGTGGTGTACATGTACTTGAATCATCTGATTTTTCCGATACTATACAAGCTATTGCTACCAATGGTAAAGGAAATATTTCTTTTATTCTTGGTATGGATAGAAGCTGGCATTCTAAACTCGAAATTTGTAAAAAAGAAATGGAAAATAATATTTCTGAAGCTAATGAAGATTTAACTGCATATAAGCATAATCTTTGTTTCTTATTTGCTTTAATTAATATAATTGAAAGAGATTATGCTAATTGGTCACCAGATAAGATTATGAGCACTGGTTCTGAAGATTATAAAGATGCAATTAAAACAGAAAAAGAATCTATTGAATATTTCAAAAGTTCTATTAAAGTTATTTCTAAAAGAGATACTGAGTTTTCTTTTTCTAAATTCTTTATTGCTAATGATTATCAGAATAAAATTGATATTTTCCACAATTCATTTTATGATAAAAAAGAACTTGAATCATATGTAGTTAATTCTTATAATTGGATTATGCATTAACCTATAAATCACAATTCAGAAATTAAACTGAATTGTGATTTATTAATAACTAAACATTTTGATATGAATAATTTAACTTAATTATTAAGTATATATTATTCAACTGATATCCGAAATGGATTGATAGAGTTTTCCTAAATAATCTAGTTGATTAACAGAGAAAGAGAGGTAATTAAAATGGAAAACAACACTCAACAAATGAATACGATGCAAAATCGCGCTATGAAGGAGTATGGTGAACTGGTAAATAATGGTATGGGTATTTTACCTTATGCAGTTTGCTATGAAATCTCCTCCACTCTTATCGAGGATACTATCAAAAAATGGCTCGAATTCAAAAATATTGATACCAGCGATATTATTATTCGTTGCGTGTTAAAGAAATCTTTGAGTAACTCACCCAAATTCATTAAAGCGGTACGTTCTACTGCTTTACCATTCATCGTTATGATTTTCCGTTCTTTTGACAAAAAGATTGTGAAAACCAATAATAACGTTGACGAAGAAGTTAGAAGAGTTATTGCACGCTCTTTACATAACTTCAAAGATAGTGCACAAGTTTCTGTAACTGGCACTGAAAATGACCCACTTACTATTAGTCTTTCCGAATTAAATGGAAATGGTGATCCTATTAAATGGGTTATCGAAAAACGTAACAGACAACTTTTCTGTTTCGTAAATCCTGATTGTGTATTGGCAACTTGTTTTAAACTTGATGCCAAATATATGGAAAAAAATATGGTTGTAGATATCATGTCTACAAAACAAAGAATCAATCCTAGAACTCGTTATCAAGAGTTCACTTTAAACGTAGGTCTCTCTCACAATGTTCCCAAAAAGAAACCTATGCGTGATCCTATTTCCTATATTCGTTAATTAAGCCTTTATTAAAAACCCAGATAGATTAATTTCTATCTGGGTTTTATTTTTTATAATTAATCTCACGATAAAATAAACTTTATTTATTGGAGGAATTATATTATGGGAAAAAAGAATAAACCATTAGAATTCAAAGTTGAAGAACTCATTGGTCCAGTTAAAGAAAGTAAGAATAGTAATTGGTGTAAATATATTGCTAAAATATCTTACAATGATAGACCTGCCAATGTGGATATCAGAAATATTCAATTTAAAGAAGATGGTGATTATTTCCTCGGTAAAGGTATATCCTTAACTGACGAAGAGTGTGATACCATGGTCGACATTCTACTCGAGAGAGGTTATGGTTCTATCGACCAAATTGCATATGTTTATGATAAGAGAAAAAGTTTCTTTGATGGTGACTTCTTTTCTGAGGAAGAAATCATAGAAGATAAAAGAAAAAGAGGAATTTTAACTGTTGAATTAGGAGAATAAAAATTATGGAAAAATGTACTTTTAAAGTTATCGCATTAACTGTCATTATTACAGCTTTTGGATGTAATACTCTTGATAGAGTTTTTCATTTTAATGAATTGCCAAGAAAAACAGAAACTAAAAGAATTTTAGTTGATGGGGATGGTGAAGTTGAATATATGGAAATGGGTGGATTTCTATATAAGAAAATTGGTAGACGAATCGATGAAGTTAAAAATAAATATAAAGATTTAGTTGATGAGAATAAAGTTTATGTGATCCTAAATGATGAAAATTTTAAGAAAGCATATAAAGAGATCCAAACTGTTAAACAGTGGGGTGAAAATAAATGAAGTTCTTTGAAAGAGAACATACTCTAATTGTAATATGTGTTCCATTGTTAATAATGGCAATATTTTTCCATTTGATATCTTTAGTAAAATCAAATATCACTGAAAATGAATTAAGTGGTGAAAGGATAGATTGTGGTGAAGAAGTTTTCTTTATTCCATATGAAAAAGATGAAATCTACAAAAAAAGTAG
>NFZD01009921.1_pt1 | contig 15913 bp, 30 predicted proteins | sample 1095381 | NCBI WGS metagenome assembly NFZD01 (sample SAMN03609891, study PRJNA323583) | gut metagenome | isolation source: feces | host: Rattus norvegicus | place: Denmark: Riget | collected 2013 | reverse complement strand
GTGACCCTTGTTTTGTTTGTGAAACCATTGTTCCGTTGCCTTCTTCCAAAACGCCTGATTTTAATCGTCGTTTGTTGTGTGAAATTGCTAGGCAATTAGGTTCAATTGAATTTGTAACAAATTATCAATTAAAGTATTATGCTGGTGATAATGGCATTTGTCCAATGCCATTTGTGGTTAAGTTCGAATTGGCTGATGTGTACTTTATTGTGAGTAAAACAACACAAGGCCCACATTTTATTGCTCATATCGTTAATGAATATTGCGAATTTGATAATGATGAAGAATATTAGTTGTTGACATTTGTTTTGTTTGTTGTATAATAAAAGTATACAACAAAAGGAACTACAACATGACAAACAAATGGACTAAAGTTGATCGTGTATTTCGTAAAAGTATAATCACTGATCAATTGAATGAACATTGGGCTTGGGTTAATAGCTTTTATGATAGTGATGAACAAGAAGCTCAAGACTATTTTCGAGGCCTCACCGTTGAACAAATGGTTGAAGAAGCTGATCATTATGCACAAACGCAAACGTTCTTAGAAGACTTGCAAGGGGCTTTAAGTGACAAAGAACGTGAATATGTGACGAATTATGCAACAAAGCTTTTAAAAGAAGCTAAAGTAGAAGTAGGATTAGCATAAGAAAAAGGAGGATTTAATTTCCTCCTTTTTGTTGACTTTTTAAAATAACGACATATAATGATTATATCAACAATCAACGAGGACTACAAAATGGGTTGGTATAAAGAAACATATAAAGATAAGCTTCACAAAGCTTTGTTTTATGCTATTTGTAGTTTAATGTATATTTTTAATCAAGCTTGATATTAAAGGTGTAACAAATGTCAAATAAGGCCTTAAAACTTATTCCTATCATCACCAATGAAGCAATCGATATTGTTTTGGATGGTAATTGGAATGACGAACTACAATACGATCGTAAAGACGAATTACGACAAGTGGTTTACAAGTTAGAAGTACTTCAAGCTAAGTTGGATGGTTTCAAGTATGTAGTAGTTCGACAATGTGATGGCTATAATGACGTTGATAGCGCTCACAAAACACTTACACATGTGATTAAGTGTCCTCACTTTTGTGGAATTGATCATGATTTGATTAAACAAAATGTTAACAAACATATTGTCAATGATCGTTATTTGTATGAAGTGGATTATTTGTTGGATGTATTGATTAAAGAAAATGAATAACGTATAATAAGCTTAACAAACAATAAAAGGACCATTTAAATGACTAATGAATACAAACTTCTTAAAGCTTTGTTAAACAATACATTAGATAATTGTGAATTGACTAAGAATGTGAAAGAAGTTGGTCCTACTCCTTATGAAATCGCAGAAGGATTGTATGCTTTACAAAGTAAGTTTGGAAGTTCAACTCTAAGCTACACAATTGATGCAATTGAAATCGCTTTACATAATACTTTAAACGAAATGAATATTCATGCTACTGTCTATCATGACGGGAATGAAGATTACAACAAGTGGGATGTATTTTTAGGCAATCACTTTTTGTCATTTCATCTTGAATCTACCAAAAAGAAGTATATTTTGACTGGGGTGATTGAATTAGACGAATAATATTAAGAAAGGCATTCAAACAAAAATGAAGGCTTTTTTGTTGCCTTTTGGATTTATTCGTGTATAATGATATTAAACAAAAGGACTACAAAATGCTGAATTTTGCAAAGAACTTCATCAAACAAATTGTCGAAACATCAAAGGATTATGATGATGTGATCGTTTGTCAATCTAAGGAACAACGTAAGGAACTGGCTGCAGATTTGTTCAGATTCTTAGCTGGACAAAGTTATTTGATTGAAGGTTGTACATGGGCTGATACTACTCAACGAGGGCATGTACGTACACTAGTGTACAAGTCTGCTTCTGGGGTAGAATATGTGAAAGTAAGAATGTTTTATCGTAAAGATAAGTTTATTGTTGTACAGGGATTTTTTATTAAAAAGGAAAATTAAACATCGTGTATGTTGATGTGAATAAGTGGGAATTTGACTCTCTTCGAGTGGTCAATAGTACCGTCAAGCGATGTAAAATTGTTGGTCGTAGTACCAGTCGAGCACAAAATCGCTTTCGGGTTTTTCAAGGATTTATTGAAGAACCAATTGAAAAAGTATTAGTTAAATTCGAAACGTTTTTTGAAGATTTGATTAATGAACACAATAAAAGTAATCACGGTGTATGGCACACTATTCAATATAGTGATCAGTTTGTGATTGTTGATTGTGGATTGTATGTGAAAGATCAAAAGAAAACGTTGATACAATTTAAATTTACGGCAGGTGATAACAAAAACAAGATGTGGTATGTCAACTGTCAATATGGTCCAATTGGGATGCATAAGTTTAAGACAAGTAAGGCAAAGCAAATCAAGCTTGATGCACGTACAAAGAAAAATAAATTGTACGTTTCTGGATTCGAATAGGTTTTGTTGTAGTCCTAGCAGGGGTTAAGAATTTCGAGCTCTTCCCCTGCTTTTTTGTTGTAATTTAAATTTATTGACGTATAATGATTATATCAAACAAGTAAAAAGGACTACTCAAATGACAATCGAACTCTTCAATCAAACAATGTTTGTAGTTATGATAATCTCTATTGCAATTGCAGCATTTGGAATTGTACGATCGCAAATTGAAAATACTAGTAGTGATGATACGTCACTTGTAATGTCCTATTGTGCAGGTATTGTTGCATTTGGAATGGGTTTGTTGATTATCGTTGTTAACTTGTTTGTGTGGTTGATTAATCTTTAAACTGTTGTATTTTGTGAATATTGATGTATAATATTAATAACAAACAAATAAAAGGAAATATACATGACATATGTTGAGTTGATCGATAGTATTTTCGATGGATTTGATTGGGAAGATATTGATCATGGCTGGCGCAATGTGCCTGGAATTAGCAGTGAACATGATGATCTAGAATGTTATGTGATTGAAACTTCAATCAAAAATGGTGGTGATGTTGTTTGTAAGTTGGTAGAAAATATGGATAATGTGTTGGATGATAAATGGTGTTTTAAGAATGATTTTGGTACTTTAAGATTTAACATTCAACTAGTGAAGATTGAAAATAATTTATGTCAGGTTATTGTTTGGTTGTATTGACTTTTAGTTTAATTGTTGTATAATAGTAATAACAAACAAATAAAAAGGACACTTTAAATGATCTCACAAGAATTTATTAAGCTTATCACCTTTATGTTCAATGATAATATCGAATATTATTTTAGTGATCATTATTATAGTAACTATACTAAGTCATCATTTTCTAATTTGATGGTAAACTCTTTGGGTGAATATGATGTAAGTCGTTTTATTGATCAATGGATTAATGATGAAGATTATCAAGGTGCTACTTTAATGTTGACAAATGGACAAAAGGTGCATATTTCTTGGTGTGAATATGAAATTGAAACTCGACATATTAACATGGCTGGTAAGTTGATTAAAATTATTAAAGACCATTGTGTTGATAGTTTGAAGATTGAAGAATTGAGTTAAAATAGTGAAAGAGAAGAGTAAAAATCTTCTCTTTTTTTTGTTGACTTTTATTTTTATCAATGTATAATAACAATATCAAACAACAAAACACAAGGACTATACAAATGATCACCTTTAACGATATTCAAAAATTGGTTAATGAACTTGATGTCAATATCGTCAAAGCTTCAAAAAACTTTGAACATGATCCTTATGATGATGGAATGTTTCCTATTGAAGAAGATGCTTTAAAAGCAATTAAAAAATTGATGAAGAAACATGGTTGGAAGTTGATTAAAAAGGCTTTTGTCATTAGTGATGAAGAAGAATGGAAAGGTGAAATTAAGTATGGTGCTAAATTTGTACAAGATGATATGAAGATTGTTTTAATATTTGATCATAATTTTGATAAAGGTCAAGTAGAATCTATTGCTTTGCAAATTGTACCTAACTAATTGATTTAAAGGGAGAAATAAATTCTCCCTTTTTATGTTGTCTTATCAAATATATTTGATAGATAATATCTTTAACAAACTTAACAGGAAATAATTTAAATGTACAGAGCTTCTCGTAAAACGATGGAACTTCGCAACGCTTTTAATCAAGTGGAAAGTAGCATTAAGGGTGAATTGCATGACCTAATTGATTTCAAGGCAGGTGATTTCGAAATTACTGATGCTTATACTGATGCAATTGGATATGAAGAACAAGAAGTTCCTTGTTTTATTGTTGATATTGCATCAAAAGATAAAGTTGGTTCCCTAATCGTCACGTTTAATAACAAAGGACCTGATATTAATGTGGCTGACGATTCTGATTTTGAATTCGACGATCTTCCGAAGACAATGCAATTACGAATTCGTCGAGTATTTGATCGTGCATAGGTGATTAATGGCGAAGAAACCGGTTCAAAAACGCATTAAAACCGTCAATAACGAAGGTTTTAAGCAGGGGGAACGTAATCCGTGGAGAATGATGATTAAACCGCTTTTAAAGCATGAATCGTTCATTGATCAAGACGGAAATAAGTTCGAGTATATTGATGAAAAGATCTGCACTGATGATCGCTACGGAAAACGTAACAATGGTCGTTGGGGTCAATTGTTGTACAAGTGTAACGCTGACGATTCTTATTGGAGATTAGGCTTTACGAATCTCCATAATCACAATCATACTACTGAACCGGATAGCTACAGCTGTCATATGTACTATAAAGCATTGGTTTTGACCCAACATTGAACAGCTGACAATTGTTTGATATACTGTATGATAACAATATCATAAACGAAAAAGGAAACATAAAATGATTCTCGATGTTGTCCACGTTGAAATGCTTATTCTTCTTGTGATTATAGCACTAGTATCACTAGTACTGCATCTCGAAGAAGATGTTTCATGGTACAACTACATTCAAAAAGAGAAATATGTACGCGTACGAAAGTGGATTTCGTATATTTTGTTTGCTGTTGCGTTTGTGGCATTGATGTGTTTTGTTGGATTGTTTGTTGTAGGATTATTCAATCCGGATTACGTAATGAGTTTCGTATATTGTAATAACTAGTGTAGCTACTGTTATTACAATAGAAAAGGAAGGTGTGTTGCCTTCCTTTTTGTTTTGTGGTATGATTTTAATATCAAGTGAAGGAAATATATTATGAAAATTGATCAATTATTAGATTATTATAACAAGCATCTTGATCAATACTTTGAACTTCTTGTTCCATATTTGAAAAATACTATCAGTATTATGCCTAGAGATGATCAATTTACAGAACAACATCAAAAGTTACTTGATCAATTGAAACAACAATTTGATTGTACAATTACTCGTTTTTCGTCTAGTAAGTTTGTGATTGAGCCCAAAGTGAACAATAAACATCATCCAAAACACGATCACGTTGAAGTAGTTGTACAAAACGATTATAATATCATTCCTTTTATTTCACCTATTATTTGACACAACAATTATGTAGATTAAAATTAATAAACGTTTGTATAAGGACCTTTTATAGGATTTGCGGTACAATCATTACGGTGGTAATTTTGAGCTCAAGGCTCGTTCATCAATGGAAAACGATCGAAAGGCACTCATCAAACAACTAAAGAAAGCAAAGTTAGCCAAGAAGATCAAACAATCGATTCATCTATCCATGCTGAATTAATTGTTTAATAGGAATATTGATCAATGTTCGAAGAACAAAAGCTAGCTTTAACGTCAATTGAATATACGCTGAAACAATTCTTAGCAGATAATCTCGTCAATGTGGCAGGAACAATTAATCATCAAAGCACAATTCGTTTTGACAAATGCGACAATCCAAACATTATTGAAAAGTTAACAACATTGTTTCCGGAAGGTACAACGTTTAATGATACTACGAACACAAACTGCTGTTATGGGATGATTGTTTGTCTCGTTAATGGGGTCGTAGTAGAAATTCGAATCGAGGAACTAGACAATTACTATTTGTTGAATTATTCGTTACGCGTGTTGCAAATATAGTCTAGTATTGTATGTGGTTTCAGATCTTTAGGATTCGTTGACAACTCTCCATCGAATGATGTCATTCGTTTGGATGGCCAATGGATATCCAAACCAACAAATATCAATTTAACATCTCAATTACGTGAATTGATTGCAAAACACGATTATGATCTATTTTATACAATCGATTGGCACATAAAACAATTGTGGAGATGGACAAGCTATCGTAGCTTTGTTGATTTACGTGATCGTGAATATCGGAATATTATAATATTTGATGTTGTTAACAAATATCAACTTAACATTTTAAAATGTTTGTGATATAATATCGATATCAAACAAATAAAGGATCAAATTAGATGATTGATATCGATTTGCAAAGTGACAAGCCACAAATGATCTCTAGTAAGTTGTATAATAAGCTTATGGAAGTATTGCAAGATGCATCATATGAAAAGGGTGAAGAATGTGATCCATTGGATGATATGTTGATTGAAATGCAACTTGTCTTAGCTAAACAGCACTACATGTATGTTGTGATTAGTTTAGGATATCTCAATCGATTCATTGATTGCTATGGTAATACTTTGCAGGAAATTTCGAAACAAGTACATGTTGACGAAAAATATTTGAAACAATACTTGAACAAAGGCACGATGTTTCAAGGTGAACGTACTTTGTGGGAAATTGAATATTTCTTAAATTTGTAGGATAATGTTATCAACAAAGTATTAAAGAACTCAACAAAAAACAATCATCGAAGGAATAGTTAGAAGAGGGGTATCATACCTCTTTTCTTTTTAGACAATTTGTCTTATAATATTAACAAATAACTCATTAAAGGATTGTATAATGTTATATCAAGCAATTGGTAGTTGGGTAGTAGTGATATTTCATTTGTTATTCATTGGAATGTTTGTAGGTACTTTACCTGTTTTCATGCCGAATTGTACATTTGCAAAAATTCGACAAAAATCAATCCCAGAACAATGCATACTCCTTGTCCCTATGATCAGTGCAGGAATCCTCTTGTTTGGGTTAGTGTGTATATTTTTCTTTCTTGTAACACGTGCGTTACAATTTACGTACTTGCTTATGATCTAACAATTTATAAGGAAATATATGAATTTGCCTTTTTTGGCCAAATGGCTTCGCTTTTCGATGACGTCAATATTGACAAAAGAACAATTTAACGATTGCGTTGAATCAAACATCAACGAGAGTTTATCATGGTGTATCGACACTGAACGTGTACATGAGTTAGATACCAATATAGCGATGAATGCATTACGAGAAGCGGTTTTCTTTATTGCAGTAAAATACGATTTGAAATATGAACCGTGTACTGATGTCCAAATCGATTATTCTAATAATGTATATGGTGATCGTTTTGATGGATATCTGATTGACAATTTGAATGTAATTTATGTCAACGTATACCGTAAGAAAGACGAGGTACACGTTCGTGCGCAATTAATACCGATTCACAATCCACAAAAATTATTTGTTCATTTTGTAAATCAGTCCCTTGGTTCAAATCGAATGACAGAACAAGATGAAAATCGATTTGTATTAACTTGGTATGACACAACAGGGGAAACAATCGACACCGTTCGCGAAATGTTGATTGATAGTGGTGTATATAACTTCGAAGAAAATTCATTATTTTTCTTCGAAAACGAATTATACGACGTTCAATTGCTTTCAGTTGGGAACAATAGCGGAATATACTCTTTGATATTCACAAAGCAAGTCTAGAACGATTTTGGCCGCTTTAAAGCGGCCTTTTTTGACTCATATATGATCCAGATACCAAAGCAAATAATACAACAAGTTAAATCGTTGTTAAGCAAACACAATCGACTAGTACCAAGAAGAATTACTGATCAAAATACGATTCGATGGTTAACCGATAATTTTGGCGATTTTAAATGGGGATTGAGAATTGTAGCAATGTACATTAAAAATGGTAGTGATATCGTTTATCCAAAATTTTGCAAAGTCTGCGGAAACTAAATTTCATACAAAAGCTTGTTGCACGATTTTAATACGAAGTACTGCAGCTGTAAGTGTGCAGCAAATGATCCCAAGAAAGTTGAAAAGACGAAACGAACAAACAAACGTGGCCAAATATGGGTGTGAAAGCGTATTACAAAATAAAGAGATTTTAAACAAGAAAGTACAAACGACGATTGAAAGATATGGGGAAAATTACGGAGTAACCATTCGTGAAAAGGGGTCACAAACTAATCTCGAAAAGTATGATGTAAAGTGTAGATTTAACGACGAATATCATCAACAAAAACGACTATTACAAGAACGCGTTGATCATTATGACAAGTTCGTTAAATTGTTAGCTGAAAAGCGAATTGAACTTGTAACACCGAAACAAGATTACTGTGACGGTTGTACCTTGTTCGAATATCGTTGTATTGATTGTGGTAAAATGTGGACTAGTACTATGCACGATAGCTACCATATGAGGGTATGCAGCTGTCATAATACCGGAGTTGGTGAAGCTGCTTTCTTAGATTTGTTAAAGAATGAATATGGCATGTCAATCATACAACACAACCGAACATTAGTGAAACCGTATGAAATTGATTTTTGGTTGCCTGATATTAAAGTAGGGTTTGAATACAACGGCCTGTATTGGCATAGTACGAAGTTTAGGGAACCAAGTTACCACCAAACCAAGGCTAAATTAGCAATCCAAGCTGGGATATCGTTGTATACAATTACAGAAACATCGATGAAATACACCAGATTCAAATCATCAAAAATGCATTAAATGATCACCCCAATTTTAACGAAACAACGGTTGAAATTGATCTAGATCATAATAACGTATACAAGTACTTGAATAACGGATATAAAATCATCAAATACATTGAACCAACCAAGCACTTTTGTTATCTGGATCAGATGTTGACAGAACAACAACTTAACATGTATAATAACAAAGACTTCTATCTATACTATGATAGTGGAAAAGTAATATTGGAGAAATACAACAATGAAACAACCTATTAAATTTTGTCATATTGCTCCCACACAATATGTTCCCCTCGTGAAGAATCACAAACGTCACCTCGTTCTTGCTCACCTTGTCGAGAGTGACCCTGAATACGTCGAGGCTTATTTGAAGATTAAGCAAGAAGATCCGACGATTGAAATCATTATGGATAACAGTGCTTTCGAACAATATAAGAAAGGCGAACCGATGTTTCCAAGCGAAAAGCTAATCGAACTTGGTAATCGAATTGGTGCTGATTATCTTGTCATGAGCGATTATCCAAAGGAACACTGGGAAAAGACACGCGATATGGCAATTGAACAAGCGAACGATTTCCATAACTCTAGGTTTAAAACATTCTACGTTCCTCAATCACAGCTCGGTGATATCGACGGTTTATTGCAAAGCTTCAAGTGGGCAATTCACCATCCTGGCCTTATCGATTTGATCGGGGTTAGTATTCTTGCTTGTCCAATTGGCTTAGGGCTTGACGAGAACACATATGATAAGGCATCTGATGGTGCACACAAGCTTCAACGATACACTAGTCGAGCTCATATTCTTCGTCTAATTGAACAAACGATCCTACAAGAACGTCGCGAAGAATTCTTCACTCTGCAGGGTGCAAATATTAACGAATATTCTATGATGGAATGGTGGGATGAAGACAAGTTCGCACATGAAATGTTCTGTCATCGTTTCCATATGCTTGGTATGGTCGACGGTCCAAATGAAATCGAGCTAGTTGCTCGTTGGGGTGGCCAAGTATTTGATTGGATCGATAGTTGGGATAGCAGTAGTGCAGTTTGGCACGGTATCAACGGAATCCAATATGACAAGTCTGCAACTGGGCTCAAGAACGGCAAGTTCGAAAAAGAGGTCGATTTCGATACGAAATTTGCAGCTGAAAATTTAAACCAAATCATGCATAATATTGGATATATTGACAGATTGGTAACCAATATTGCAAATGAATAATAGTTTTCCTGATTCAGCATTAGTAATCATCTATTTTGCAGGGGCTGTTTTGGCCTCTCAGATTGTTTGTATAATTTCAATGGTACTAGGTTTTAATCCATGGATTATACTAGTACCGATGTTTGGATCAATTGTGTATTTTGCATATAAGTTATTAATGGTAATGTTTAAAGAAAATATAGATGAATAAGAAAAGATTAATCATTGGGCTGCATGGTCCAAAGGGATGTGGAAAAGATTACGCTGCGAACGTATTAGCTAATTCTCAATACAAGTTTAAACGTGTTGCATTTGCAGATCCAATTAAAAATAAGATTTGTGAAACGTTCGGAATCAAGATTGAAGACCTCGATCGGTTAAAGCGCGCATCTTCAATTGCAATTACCGAAAATATACACGAAGCAAACAAGACGTATTCAACGTTGAGTGGACGAGACTTTGTACGTAATTTCGGAATGATGATGCGTGAATACGACGAAGAGCAATTCAACCGGTACGTTGAGGATTTCATCAATTATCATCCGGATGAAAATATCGTAATCACAGATGTACGTTTCCAAAACGAGGTCAATTTGATTTATAAACTAGGTGGAACTGTAATAGAATTGTACCGCGATGGATATACGTATGACGGTCATATCACAGAGAATAGTGAATTGCAGATTCCTTATCCTAGAGCTAAGCTTCATAATCAAGGCAAGTGGTTTGCAGAGGTGATTCTTCGCGAAATTGAGGAGATGTCACGTGACGAGGAACAAAGAGCTCGCAAAACAATGATGAGATATACACCACCATTGTTGAAAACGATTGACGAGATGTGGGATAATAAAGAATTGTATATTCGAGTACCAAAGCATACAGCTAAAATTGTACTCGATCTTTCACAATTTAAAACAGAAATTAAACAGGAGAAATAAACAGAATGAGTATGGTTCATGTTTGTGGTAGTGCCACAACTAAGATTGAAGGTTTAACAGCTGACGCAGTACAACCAAATGCAGTAGATTTGACACTTGGTAAGTTGTTTAAGATTATTCCTAATGTATTTGAAATCGACGCTGCTAATAATAAGAAGCATCGTGGAGTAGAGGAAATGGAAACCGACGAAGATGGTTTCTGGTACCTCGAACCAGGTAGCTACGAATTCGTCGCTGAACAAACAATTAAGGTCGGCGAAGACGAAGCCGGTTGGGTTATTGGACGCTCGACTTGGAACAGAAATGACTGCCTAATCAGAAGTTGCTTATACGATAGTGGTTATCATGGTGTGCTGTGTGGTGTGATTACCATTGGTTCTGGTCCAGCTCGAATTCAAAAGGGTACACGATTCGGTCAATATATTAGTGTTAAAGCTGAGACGTTGCACAAGTATGAAGGATCTTATGGTTTTGGTACTGAAGATGATGCCAAGTATGGTGTAACGAAATAACAGATCAACGCTCAATCGAAATGACGATTTGATAAATAGAGTCAGAGAAATTTGACTCTATTTTTGTGTATGAATATGGAACAACAATTTTTAAAACTGTTAAGTGAATCTGATATCGAGTTTAGCACTGAACCTATTATTGGTGAAGACGACAAATATCATTACTTCTACCAAACTACCAATTTAATCAACAACAAAAAATACTTTGGCATTCATACTTTTCATAATCCACATGATGGCCATTACAAAGGAAGCGGATTATATGTGCAAAGTGCGTTTAACAAATATGGGTTTGACAATTTTATCAACAAACCTGTAGCGTACTTTAAAACGCGTTTGGATCTAATGTTAGCAGAACAATTGTTGATTAGTGATGAATTTTTAGAAAAACATCGCGATAAAGTTTATAATCTTGCTGTTGGTGGATTCGTACGAGGAACATTTGAAAGTTGGTCAAAAAGAATGTCAGAAGAGTATGGTAGCGATTATGATTTTGAAACATTGTGGAATCAACTATACCAACAAAGTAAAAATAAAGCAGGCTACAAGTCAAATATTACAAAACAATTAAAAGCAATGTTGTTTCCTGATGTCGTACAAGATGAATATGAAAGACGAAAACAATCAGTAATAAGAACTTGTAGTAAACCAGTTATTATAACAAACAAGCAAACTGGTGAACAATTGTATTTTGGTACAATGGATGAAGCTGAGAAGTTTTTAAATTGTAGTATTAGAGCTTTGTTAAGAGGATCTAAACATTCACCTTTATCAGAACAATATACAGCAAAATACGTTAAAGAAGAAGATCAACAAAAATTGGTACCAATTGAATATAAAGAACAACCCAAATTGCCATCTCACAGCAAACCGGTTACGTGTTATGATGTATTTGGCAATGAAGTTAAACAATTTCCAACGTTGGAAGATGCAGGTAGATGGGCCCATAGAGCTAGCAAAGGCACTACAATTCAGAATGCTATTATTCATCAATATCTTTGTGCTGGATATATGTGGAATTATACCCGTCAGGAAGATCGCGACAAAACACAATATAAACTGCAGACAAAATGTAAGCGAGTATGGGGATCAAAACAACCTAATGGAAACCCTGAAGTGTATTATTGTTCACTATCAGAAGCTTGTACTCAGTATAATGTTGATCCTACAACATTCAAACGTGCAATCAAAAATCAAACACAAATTAGCGACTATTATTGGCGTTATGTCGATCCAGTGATAGGCAATATGAACAAGCAAAGAAGTGGACCTAGTCCTATGGCGAAAAAGGTTGGGGGTAGTTTGACTAAAGACGGAGAAGTTGTTGTAACTTTTGATAACGCACAAGCAGCCTCAAAACATTTTAATAAGTGTTTATCTGCAGTATCAACAAGCATTCGAACAAGCAACCGATGCGCAGGATATTACTGGAGATATTTGATTTAAACGCAGTATTTTTAACCGGCAAATGGTACGAAACCGAAAATCGAGGGTTGGCTTTTAATGATTATTATGATATGATCCACAATGCAGTTGGCCACAGAGTGTATACGCGAAATAGCCAAGGAACAATTCAAAAGTGGCTGGTTATATGCACACAACATACATTGGAACCTTTTTGTGTTAATATTACGAAGTTATCATTGACAATAACGTGTTGAAGGATTATAACAATGAGTTTAAAATCTATTATTGATTTTATGATCAATACCTACAATCTGAATTTAAGTTGATTGTTAATAATGATCATCAAATTAAATTACAAAAGTTGACATATGAATCGTTTAAACCGAGTACATCAGACGTCAATCGTATATTTGGTAAACAAATGTTAGATGCGTTGCAAATACATTTATATGAAACTGATATGATATATCGTAATAGTACACATATGGCATATAATACGTATTCAGTTTTGATATTCAGAATTACAGCTGAAGATGATGGTTATTTGATCGATTTTCTATTTGCTAATATTGACGATATGAATCCGATTCATAAAGCACTGAAAGAAGTTTACGATGATTGTGTTGTTGACAAACACTATCGTTCATTGTATAGTACGTTTTGGCAAACGTATAATGAATATAAACGAATGCCAGTAAAGCAAGTTATCGATCAATTTGGATATTGGTCAAAACTTGTTGCGCAGATATCTGATGGCAATATCACATTGTATAATTTGCAATACGATCATCTTACACAACTCAATGGCTGGTTCATAAGTGACATTGTGGTTGTATATGAATTGGAGGCTGACGCAACGTTGTGGGATGATGTATTGTCCATAAAGGATTAAATTATGACAGAAACTATATTATTTTTCTTGTTTATGTTCGCGACGTGGAATGTGTTATTGGGTGGCGTGTTAATGTTTATTCACCAAGTATTTGAACATATTGGCGATACAAAGTTTAACGATGTGTGGTGTAGATATGTTGTATTGATATTAACAACAATCGCGGCTGCTGTTATCGTTGGTCTAATGTGTGTAGCTGATATAGTTGCAATTGTTTATATTATCAAATTTCTTGGATTAATGTAACATGTACTGTTTAAGCAGTATAACTATATTTTAAAAAGGAAAGAATATACTAAGAGTATTATGGAAGATATTGACAAATACTTAGAGTTTGCTGATCCAAAACAAGACGCATACATTCAGTTTCATCCGACTAAACTAGTAAAAGATTTCAATTCTGGGGTTTCTGAATATCATAATGGAGTGTTGGTGAAAATCAGCAATTATGAACATCGTCAGAAATTTGTGATTTTGCATCTTCGCAAAGACGATTTACAAAAATTAGCCAACCTGAAAAATAATCAAGGAACTGTTATGATCAACAGCCTTGATAGATTCACAATTGAAAAGATGCAAGATAATTTTAAGCTTACACTAGCAATGGGTAAACTTGATCATAGCATCATAATTTCACAAGATGAGATGAACCAGTTGCAACAGTATTTTAAACAAATGTACAATTATATTAAACAATTGAGAGTGAAAAATGAACACTCAAAATAGAGTACGTACCGACTCGATCGATTTGTGGTACAAAATCACCGATTATCTCGACGAACATTGTTTTTCGAAATATGAAAACGAACATTTTTATAATGATCCAAGCAAGAAAACCACAGATGCTAAAGCATCTGTGGTAGTTCACTCAAAATGTAATCGAAAAGACGAGTTTAATATTGGCAAACGACGAACAATTCGATTTAAACCAGGAATTGGGATCATAATAGAATACATGTGCGATCAAGATGACTTACCATATATTGATAAGAAACATTATTTGTGGAGATGCACAAATGTCATTTGGTATCTTGATCAGTTCAACGAGATGATCGATATATACGAACAACAATTTGGCGGATTTAAAGATATTCGACTTCCGGATGATTTTTGAATAATATTAATTTACTAAGTGGAAACAATGAACAACCAAAATAGAATTGGTACCGATAATATCAACGTGTGGAATAGCGTTGCTGAATATATTGAAAAAAATTACGGATTTAAACGCACCGAATTATCCGAAGATGAAAGCGAAATTCGAATTGACGAATGTCGAAGAATCCGATTTCGTCCAAAGGTCGGGATCATGTTTGAGTGTAGGTTTGCATCAGAACAACAAGATGAAATGAATGATCGTATCCGCATGACGATAGCTTGGTGGTTAGACAAATTCAACGCAAATATTGAACGCCTTGAAAACGAATATGGCGGTTTTCATAATATTCGTTTACCTGAAGATTTTAAAGTACAATAAAGGAATATTGTTGCGGAAATCGACGACAAATTATACGACAAAATCATCGAAACGTTGCAAAACGTATCACGATATGATAGCACTGATAATGGGGTTCGTGGTTGGAATCTAGCGCTAAAGCTACAAGTGATGAAACTAGACCACAAATACAAATACGTTGTGATTGAAGGTGGAATCACCGGAGATGATGAGGTATTTTGTTATGGAGATACCCTGCTAGAACTTTCGAAGAAAACACGAGTTGATATCACCGCTTTCACCGCAGATAAGATCAATTCTGGAGTTAGATTAGCTCGTGGAGACACCAGATATTATGTGTACGAAGTTGAGTACTTTTTGAAACATGTGATTGATAAGTGGATTGACAATTAAAAAAGAAAAGGTCCACTGGACCTTTTCTTTTATTTACAATTAAAATTTAATCGTTGTTTCATCCCTTGACTAAAGTCAAGGGTTTTCACAACGAAGGTTTTATAATTTTTTTCACAAAAGCGTGAACGCGATGTGATGGAACACATCGCTATAGGTAACCACAAGCACGGAACCCACAGAAGTAGTAGTCACTAGAACGAAGGTCATCCAATCTCGAGTAAAACAACCCATAGTACAGAAAGATACCATCGTCACAATTGCACCCAAAAATCGGGAAACTGTCTGATTTGGATGTAATATACTGTTGGTCTTCTTCAAACATACCTGCAA
>NFZD01016455.1_pt1 | contig 15971 bp, 9 predicted proteins | sample 1095381 | NCBI WGS metagenome assembly NFZD01 (sample SAMN03609891, study PRJNA323583) | gut metagenome | isolation source: feces | host: Rattus norvegicus | place: Denmark: Riget | collected 2013 | reverse complement strand
AGGGGTTTAGGCAGCAGGATTATGTACGCGCGTGCGCGCGCGCTTGCGTGTGTGTACGCGTGTGCATGAAGCCTGCTGCCTGCTTTTATTTTCCTAACTGTACGTAAATTTAATAAAATACTTATTTTTTCTTGTTTTTTATTTCGAAATCCTTTATATTTGCACCTGTTAAAAGGTGGAGCGTTATTGCACCGCTGCAATATGAGTAATTTATTAATATATATATGGCTGATTTTCCGCGCTTTGGTACTTACCAACTTATACAGAATCGTACGAGTGATTTCCATGCGTCTTTCTCTCAGTATTCGTACTTTGTACAGGATTATAATTCCGCAGTAATGCGTGCAGGCCGTCGTTTGTCTTGGTTCATGCGTACCTATATTCATTCCGTGTGTAATCCTTCAGCACGTGTGTATATGTGTACTCTTACCTATAATGATGTTTGTATTCCTTCCTTCAATTGTCGGCACGGCTTCCTTGCGCATGGTCATGTTAACCCTAAAAAGGCCGATTTTTCAAGGGATTATATACCTTGTTTCTGTAAAAAAGATGTTCAGAAGTTTTTTAAGAAGTTGCGAAAGCGTTTGCCTAATTGTGGTATAAAGTACCTTATATGTTCGGAATATGGTCCTCGCTTTACTAAGCGTTCTCATTATCATGCAATCATTTTTGTTGATGGCGATGTAAAAAGGGATGATTTCTTTCTGGCCTGTAAGGAGTCTTGGACATATACGGAAGGTCGTGGTCTTGGTACTCGCTACCTGCCTCTTGGTAATATTTACTGGTCAAAATCAAAGGTTACTCAAAAATATGAGGTTGAATCTCCATCTGCTTTTAAATATGTTTCGAAATATATTACCAAGGATTTATACTTTCTTGATAATGAACGATGGCAGAATATGTCCGAAGCCTATAAAGAGAAGTTTAAGGAGTTTCATCCCTTTCACTTGCAAAGTATAAATTTTGCTTGTGATTGGTATAAACATTTTCCTGTTATGGACTCTTTGCTTAATGGCATTCCCTGTACCTTTACTCTTAAAGGTGCTGTTGTAAAAAAACGCTATCCCCTTCCTGCCTATTGTGTAGATAGGCTTTTCTTTAAGCATGTATATATGTCATGTGTTAAAGATGGCGAGAAGCATGTTGTGCATAAAAAGGTTCTTCGTAAAAAGCAATTACATACTTATATGCAATATTGCAAAGATGTTTGTCGCTTGAAGGCGCGCGATGTTTCAATTAAGTATCCTCATTTGCAGATGTTCGACCTTTATAAGTTGTTTCTTTGGTCTAAGATTCGTGGCATCATGTCATATTCTTATGATGGCGCACTTAATTATGGTTCTTTGTCTCTTTCTGATACTGTTCCTTCTGTTGTTGAATTGGAGTCTCTTGTTTCGTTTGTCAATGGTTCAAAATGCCTTGATATAGACCAACTCAAATATACCTATAAGTATAATGAGGTTGAAAAGTATATGGAAATGGGTTTCAAACCTCTGTTTTCCACCCCTATTGGTGCATATCTTGACCAACAATTAACTGACCTTTATACTTTTTTATCCAATGATGCTGAAAAGAACCAAAAAGTTTTGGATAAAAAGATGGATGATGCTAAATTTGCATCCGAATCCGCGGCTAACTACTCCGCGATTTAGTATGTATGTTATTCGGTTCAACTAAATGTCAAGGTATTCGTCCTCTTATGGACGTTCCACGTGAAACAATTGTTTCTGTGGATGCTTCGGGTAATGCTACTTACCTTTCTTTGTCTCCGTCTGAGTTGGAGCGTGTTTCCCCTCTCATGGAGATTGAAACTGATTTGCAGACTCTTTTCGATGCAAATGTCGAACCTAAGTTCGTGGATGCGGCTAATCTGCTTACTCCTACGAATCCTTCTACTCTTACGGGGCTTGCTTCTGATACTCTTTCCCGTATTGCTACTGATATCGATAATAATTCTAAACCTGTTTCAAATGAAAAAGAATAAATTTGCTAACATACTCAAGGCTATTTCGGCTTTAATCGGTTTTATTGCAGGACTCATTACCGGTGGTACTACTCCTGTTGTTGATAACATTACCAATTTTTTGAATTGATTGATTTATGCCTAAGAATTTTCGATTTTCCAAGGTGAATGCCGGACGTGTGCGCAAGTCAAACAAGTTTGATTTGTCGCATTCGCTTCTTGGCTCTATGGGGTTTGGCGATGTCATCCCCACCTTTTGTAAGTTGATGATTCCGCAAAGTTCGTTGAAGGGAAACATTACTTCTTCTATTCGTGTCCAGCCCATGCCGCTCCCTCCGTTTGGTAAGTGCGGTTTCCATCAGTACGGCCAGTTTGTTGGTATTACTTCCCTTTGGAAGTGCTTCCCCGAATTTATTGCTCGTAAGGCTTATAATGGTAGCAATAAGTCCTACGTTCCTACTTCTGTGCCTTACATGCCTTGTATGGGCAAGGTTTCTTTCTTTTCTCAGTTGCTTCGTGAAAAATTCTGTGTCTGGGGTGTTCTGAAGTATTCCGATACTGGTTCACGTGGTTCTTCAAGTTCCGATTCTACTGGGCATTCCTTCAAAACTAACTCTGCTCTTTTGTCTGAATCTGAATGTTCTACGTCCTCTCTAAATACGTTGTGTGGTTTTAATGGTACAAGCGAGACTCGTAAAGACTCTTCTAACGTCTCCTTTACCTTTGTTACAAATGGATTTGGTAAGGGTAATCGTGCTCTGACAGGTGATGTAAATAATCCTTCAAATATCGAACGTACGGACCTTTGTGACCTCGCTGAGCATGGTGTTATACTTCGTCCCGATGTTGCTGACTTCCTTATGCTTTTTACCAAGGATGATGTGAAAAGTTCATCTCAATCCCTTCATGATAAATTGTTTACTGCTTCTGATACAGAATCCAGCGGTATTGTAGTTATTGGACGTTGGACAAATGAAGGTCGTAATCTTGTTCGTATTTTGCAGGGGCTTGGTATAAATATCTCCCCTTCTTCTACCGAACCTATCAGTTTGCTTCCTTTGTTTGCTTTCTATAAGGCTTGGTTTGATGTTTTCATGCCCCAGCGCAATATACATTGGACTGATTCGCTGGCCTTTACTTTGCTGAATTACTGCTCTGAAAATGCCAAATATATTTACAATTTTGCTGGTACTGACAAGGTTGGTGACAAATATGTTATGGGGATTCTTGCGGATTGGTTTGACTCGCTTGGGTCTCTTTATGCAACTTGTGACCCTAATTATATTACTTCTGCTGTTCGTAACCTTAATCCTACAGCGCAGGCAGATTTCGATATGGAAGTGCAACTTTCTGATATCGACCAAACAACCAGTCTTATGAGTGTTGAAGCCCTTGCAGCTAAGGGTGGTGTTGCGCAGGCTTTTACTAATGGTTCTTATTCGGGTGGTTCTATTACTCGCTTGCAGTTGCAACTTGTCAACACTTTGGCCAAGTATATCAATACAAATACGGTTATTGGTCAGCGTTTGGATGCGTTTTTTAAGGCGCATTTTGACGGCTATACTGGCAAGAATGATGATTCCACATTTGCAGGTGCAAGTGTAACCGACATTATGTTGGGCGATACGATTGTAACCGCATCTACTTCTGATGCAAAGGCAGGTGATTTCGCAGGTGTCGGTTTCGGCAAGGGTAACTATAAGATGTCATATAAGGCAAAGGAGTTTGGCTATTTTATCGTCTTTGGTGCTGTCATTCCTGTTTCCAATTACGTCCAGGGAACTTCTTATGACTCTTTTCTTACTCATCCTTTAGAGTTTCCTCATCCTGAGTTTGACGCTTTGGGTTATGATTATGTTCTTAAAGGTGAGATTTTGAGTCCTTCCGTTCGTGATGGCCGTGTTTCCATCCGTCCCGATTCACCTTTCGGTTATCAGCCAAGATATACTGGTCACAAGGTCATGTCTTCAGTCGTTATGGGTGAGCCTGCCTTCCTGTCCTCTCGTGACCAGTGGCTTGGTTTCAGTCTTGACAACATCTTGTCGGGTGGTTTTACTACTATTGAGGAGCGCGCGGACGAGCCTTCCGCAGGTGGTTATAATGGTAGCAATACCTATAACTTGTACAATATTCCCGACTCTGTTCTTACTGCTGGTACTTGGTGGAGATATCTTGGTATGTATGATTGGATGGGCAATTACGATAGGATTTTTTATGATAATAACCTTGCACAGGGTCGTAAGTTGTCTCGTGCTTTGTTCGCTGGCGGTCGCGATACTTATGCTTCTGTCGGGTCTGCTCCCCGCTCTGATGGTTTCATACTCTATCAAGATCAAGACGTAAACTATATCGCTCCTTTGAATAGTATTGGTAATTCTTACGATACTATTGAAGGTGATAACTACGTTAACCATGAGTAATCATTATCCATACACCTTTTAATGGCTTTATTTTGTATGTTGACCCTGCACCACTTGTGAAAGCCGTGCAGGGTTTTATACTTAAACTTTTACATAATGGGACTTACAAAAAATGCTACTAATTTAATAGGAAGTGCTTTGAATGCTGGTTCTTCTGTTCTCGGTGGTCTCTTCTCGGGTGTTTTCGCTCGTAAGGCTGCTACTACTGCCTTTCAACGGCAGAAACAACTCATGGACAAGCAAAATGTTATAAATCAAGAAAACGAGTTTTCTTCTCCTTCTCGTCAGTTGGCTGGTATGAAAGCCGCTGGCATGAATGCTGCTGCCGCTCTTGGTAATGGTGTTCCCCAAGCCTCTTCTGTTGGTTCTGCATCTGCTCCGCAGGCTGATGTACCTAACTTTGAGCAAGTTGGAACAAATGTTGGTAAATCTCTTGATATTCTTCAGCGTGAATTGCTCGAGAAGCAAGTTGAGGGTCAAGACGCTTCTAATCGCAAGACTAATGCCGATGCGGATTTGGCTGAAAGTGTTGCACGTAATTATGCTGAATTTGGTAATGAAGAATATAGGCTTAAGAATGCGAAACTTCAGGAAGAAGTTTTCAACATCATGGAAAAGACACGCGGTCAGAAGGCCGCTAACGTTAGTGCTGAGGCGATTGCCGAGAATGCGCAAAAATTGCGGCTTTGACCGTCAATAAGATGCAAGAGGATGTTGATTATGTTCATGCCCAGCGTGGTCTTGTTGATGTTAATACCGATATTGCAAAGGGCACTTTATCTTGGCAGGATAAAATGAATGCTGCTATTATACGTGACCTCTCAGAACGCGCTGGACTTTCGGCTGCCTCTGCTTCAGTTGCTGCTGCTAATTATAAGGCAATAAATGCTACCCTTCCTTTTCTTGCTGACATTAAGGAAGCCGAGCGTGACCAACTTCGCAAGGATATTGTTGTTCTTACTCGTAAGGCTGAAAACATGGAAACGGAAGGAGACAGGCTCGCCATCCAGCGCGACATTGATATTATTTCCCGTAAGTATGCTGATGATGAGCACCGTGAAGCCCTTCGCGAAACTACTTCACGTGTTGTTCTTAATAAGGCTAAGACCTTTGAAACTCGTACCCACGCTGTCAAGAATGCTGCTGAGACTTTTGAAAGTGGAACACGCTCCGCTAAAAATATCAAGTCTCTTGTTCTTCCATGGGGTTGATTTCGTACTTTTAATTAATATCCCCCAAGGCTTTAGCCTTGGGGGATTTTTTTGCCTGTAAAATTATATGTTTAAGAACATATTTTTTTATGTTATCAAACATATTGCTTACTATTGTTTTATTGTTTTAATCTCCCTAACTTTGCAGTACCAAACATAAAAGATAACGTTTATGAAGACAGTGACTTTCATACAGTTAATCGACCACCTTATTGAGAAGGTGTTGATAGTATCAAAATTACGCGACGTTGACCGTATTGTTAGAGATGAAACAGGTCGTTGTATTGCACGCTGGATTATTGTTCAATTTAACTATACAAAATAAAATTCATTAATATATGTTGTACGTCTATTTCAAGGCTGTCGGCCTCAATTATGTTGACACCCGCTCTGCTCGTCTTGCCATGGAGTCTGAACTTCTTGATATGGGTATCTTTGATCTTGCGGATTGCTGTTTCCGTATTAACAATAACTATCTCGGTCTTAGTGTTTCTAAGAGACAATTTACTCATCTTGTCTCTAAGGTCAATAACTCGCGTTTGTTCTTGTCCTCTCTCATTGATGGCGACTTGCTCTTTACTTATTCTGTTTCTCAATGAGCCAGTACCTTGTTACTATATTTGCGCAGCACGGTATCACGGTCATCCCAGTGTACCGTGTTGTGTATTCTGCGGTAACAATCGTGGACGCTCATTATGCTGGTGAGAAGTTGCTTGCACGCTTCAATGCTCATTGTCCTCCATGTACTTCTTTCTTCGTTCTTGTCTCTGATGTTGATGGCGAGTAGTTTCACCTGTTCTCCTGTAAAGCGTATGCCGATAGGTGTACGCTTTTTTTGTGCCGCTTTTTCAAAAGCGGCGCGTCTCTCGACCTCGTTATGTGGAGTGACACCATTATTGATTTGGTGTCGCTGGCTTTTGTAAAAAAGCCTACTTGCGGTTATTTTATTAACCGATGTACCACTCTTTCAATGTTCAGCCCTTAAATATATAAAGCAGGTGTTTGAGGGTGCAACCCTCATTAAGTTAAGGTTATAGGGTCGTAGACCCTATAGCGGATAGCACCGCTATGGCTCGTAGAGCCGTGTAAGCAAGGCTTTTGTAATGTAGCGAACTTGTTCGCGGAATTTATAAGCCTTGCGTTAATGCTTCATCACGTTTTTCGCTGTAAATCTCCCCCCTATTTCCCCTTCTAAAGGGGAAAAGGGGGGTTGGGGGGGTATAAAGGGGTTTAGGCAGCAGGATTATGTACGCGCGTGCGCGCGCGCTTGCGTGTGTGTACGCGTGTGCATGAAGCCTGCTGCCTGCTTTTATTTTCCTAACTGTACGTAAATTTAATAAAATACTTATTTTTTCTTGTTTTTTATTTCGAAATCCTTTATATTTGCACCTGTTAAAAGGTGGAGCGTTATTGCACCGCTGCAATATGAGTAATTTATTAATATATATATGGCTGATTTTCCGCGCTTTGGTACTTACCAACTTATACAGAATCGTACGAGTGATTTCCATGCGTCTTTCTCTCAGTATTCGTACTTTGTACAGGATTATAATTCCGCAGTAATGCGTGCAGGCCGTCGTTTGTCTTGGTTCATGCGTACCTATATTCATTCCGTGTGTAATCCTTCAGCACGTGTGTATATGTGTACTCTTACCTATAATGATGTTTGTATTCCTTCCTTCAATTGTCGGCACGGCTTCCTTGCGCATGGTCATGTTAACCCTAAAAAGGCCGATTTTTCAAGGGATTATATACCTTGTTTCTGTAAAAAAGATGTTCAGAAGTTTTTTAAGAAGTTGCGAAAGCGTTTGCCTAATTGTGGTATAAAGTACCTTATATGTTCGGAATATGGTCCTCGCTTTACTAAGCGTTCTCATTATCATGCAATCATTTTTGTTGATGGCGATGTAAAAAGGGATGATTTCTTTCTGGCCTGTAAGGAGTCTTGGACATATACGGAAGGTCGTGGTCTTGGTACTCGCTACCTGCCTCTTGGTAATATTTACTGGTCAAAATCAAAGGTTACTCAAAAATATGAGGTTGAATCTCCATCTGCTTTTAAATATGTTTCGAAATATATTACCAAGGATTTATACTTTCTTGATAATGAACGATGGCAGAATATGTCCGAAGCCTATAAAGAGAAGTTTAAGGAGTTTCATCCCTTTCACTTGCAAAGTATAAATTTTGCTTGTGATTGGTATAAACATTTTCCTGTTATGGACTCTTTGCTTAATGGCATTCCCTGTACCTTTACTCTTAAAGGTGCTGTTGTAAAAAAACGCTATCCCCTTCCTGCCTATTGTGTAGATAGGCTTTTCTTTAAGCATGTATATATGTCATGTGTTAAAGATGGCGAGAAGCATGTTGTGCATAAAAAGGTTCTTCGTAAAAAGCAATTACATACTTATATGCAATATTGCAAAGATGTTTGTCGCTTGAAGGCGCGCGATGTTTCAATTAAGTATCCTCATTTGCAGATGTTCGACCTTTATAAGTTGTTTCTTTGGTCTAAGATTCGTGGCATCATGTCATATTCTTATGATGGCGCACTTAATTATGGTTCTTTGTCTCTTTCTGATACTGTTCCTTCTGTTGTTGAATTGGAGTCTCTTGTTTCGTTTGTCAATGGTTCAAAATGCCTTGATATAGACCAACTCAAATATACCTATAAGTATAATGAGGTTGAAAAGTATATGGAAATGGGTTTCAAACCTCTGTTTTCCACCCCTATTGGTGCATATCTTGACCAACAATTAACTGACCTTTATACTTTTTTATCCAATGATGCTGAAAAGAACCAAAAAGTTTTGGATAAAAAGATGGATGATGCTAAATTTGCATCCGAATCCGCGGCTAACTACTCCGCGATTTAGTATGTATGTTATTCGGTTCAACTAAATGTCAAGGTATTCGTCCTCTTATGGACGTTCCACGTGAAACAATTGTTTCTGTGGATGCTTCGGGTAATGCTACTTACCTTTCTTTGTCTCCGTCTGAGTTGGAGCGTGTTTCCCCTCTCATGGAGATTGAAACTGATTTGCAGACTCTTTTCGATGCAAATGTCGAACCTAAGTTCGTGGATGCGGCTAATCTGCTTACTCCTACGAATCCTTCTACTCTTACGGGGCTTGCTTCTGATACTCTTTCCCGTATTGCTACTGATATCGATAATAATTCTAAACCTGTTTCAAATGAAAAAGAATAAATTTGCTAACATACTCAAGGCTATTTCGGCTTTAATCGGTTTTATTGCAGGACTCATTACCGGTGGTACTACTCCTGTTGTTGATAACATTACCAATTTTTTGAATTGATTGATTTATGCCTAAGAATTTTCGATTTTCCAAGGTGAATGCCGGACGTGTGCGCAAGTCAAACAAGTTTGATTTGTCGCATTCGCTTCTTGGCTCTATGGGGTTTGGCGATGTCATCCCCACCTTTTGTAAGTTGATGATTCCGCAAAGTTCGTTGAAGGGAAACATTACTTCTTCTATTCGTGTCCAGCCCATGCCGCTCCCTCCGTTTGGTAAGTGCGGTTTCCATCAGTACGGCCAGTTTGTTGGTATTACTTCCCTTTGGAAGTGCTTCCCCGAATTTATTGCTCGTAAGGCTTATAATGGTAGCAATAAGTCCTACGTTCCTACTTCTGTGCCTTACATGCCTTGTATGGGCAAGGTTTCTTTCTTTTCTCAGTTGCTTCGTGAAAAATTCTGTGTCTGGGGTGTTCTGAAGTATTCCGATACTGGTTCACGTGGTTCTTCAAGTTCCGATTCTACTGGGCATTCCTTCAAAACTAACTCTGCTCTTTTGTCTGAATCTGAATGTTCTACGTCCTCTCTAAATACGTTGTGTGGTTTTAATGGTACAAGCGAGACTCGTAAAGACTCTTCTAACGTCTCCTTTACCTTTGTTACAAATGGATTTGGTAAGGGTAATCGTGCTCTGACAGGTGATGTAAATAATCCTTCAAATATCGAACGTACGGACCTTTGTGACCTCGCTGAGCATGGTGTTATACTTCGTCCCGATGTTGCTGACTTCCTTATGCTTTTTACCAAGGATGATGTGAAAAGTTCATCTCAATCCCTTCATGATAAATTGTTTACTGCTTCTGATACAGAATCCAGCGGTATTGTAGTTATTGGACGTTGGACAAATGAAGGTCGTAATCTTGTTCGTATTTTGCAGGGGCTTGGTATAAATATCTCCCCTTCTTCTACCGAACCTATCAGTTTGCTTCCTTTGTTTGCTTTCTATAAGGCTTGGTTTGATGTTTTCATGCCCCAGCGCAATATACATTGGACTGATTCGCTGGCCTTTACTTTGCTGAATTACTGCTCTGAAAATGCCAAATATATTTACAATTTTGCTGGTACTGACAAGGTTGGTGACAAATATGTTATGGGGATTCTTGCGGATTGGTTTGACTCGCTTGGGTCTCTTTATGCAACTTGTGACCCTAATTATATTACTTCTGCTGTTCGTAACCTTAATCCTACAGCGCAGGCAGATTTCGATATGGAAGTGCAACTTTCTGATATCGACCAAACAACCAGTCTTATGAGTGTTGAAGCCCTTGCAGCTAAGGGTGGTGTTGCGCAGGCTTTTACTAATGGTTCTTATTCGGGTGGTTCTATTACTCGCTTGCAGTTGCAACTTGTCAACACTTTGGCCAAGTATATCAATACAAATACGGTTATTGGTCAGCGTTTGGATGCGTTTTTTAAGGCGCATTTTGACGGCTATACTGGCAAGAATGATGATTCCACATTTGCAGGTGCAAGTGTAACCGACATTATGTTGGGCGATACGATTGTAACCGCATCTACTTCTGATGCAAAGGCAGGTGATTTCGCAGGTGTCGGTTTCGGCAAGGGTAACTATAAGATGTCATATAAGGCAAAGGAGTTTGGCTATTTTATCGTCTTTGGTGCTGTCATTCCTGTTTCCAATTACGTCCAGGGAACTTCTTATGACTCTTTTCTTACTCATCCTTTAGAGTTTCCTCATCCTGAGTTTGACGCTTTGGGTTATGATTATGTTCTTAAAGGTGAGATTTTGAGTCCTTCCGTTCGTGATGGCCGTGTTTCCATCCGTCCCGATTCACCTTTCGGTTATCAGCCAAGATATACTGGTCACAAGGTCATGTCTTCAGTCGTTATGGGTGAGCCTGCCTTCCTGTCCTCTCGTGACCAGTGGCTTGGTTTCAGTCTTGACAACATCTTGTCGGGTGGTTTTACTACTATTGAGGAGCGCGCGGACGAGCCTTCCGCAGGTGGTTATAATGGTAGCAATACCTATAACTTGTACAATATTCCCGACTCTGTTCTTACTGCTGGTACTTGGTGGAGATATCTTGGTATGTATGATTGGATGGGCAATTACGATAGGATTTTTTATGATAATAACCTTGCACAGGGTCGTAAGTTGTCTCGTGCTTTGTTCGCTGGCGGTCGCGATACTTATGCTTCTGTCGGGTCTGCTCCCCGCTCTGATGGTTTCATACTCTATCAAGATCAAGACGTAAACTATATCGCTCCTTTGAATAGTATTGGTAATTCTTACGATACTATTGAAGGTGATAACTACGTTAACCATGAGTAATCATTATCCATACACCTTTTAATGGCTTTATTTTGTATGTTGACCCTGCACCACTTGTGAAAGCCGTGCAGGGTTTTATACTTAAACTTTTACATAATGGGACTTACAAAAAATGCTACTAATTTAATAGGAAGTGCTTTGAATGCTGGTTCTTCTGTTCTCGGTGGTCTCTTCTCGGGTGTTTTCGCTCGTAAGGCTGCTACTACTGCCTTTCAACGGCAGAAACAACTCATGGACAAGCAAAATGTTATAAATCAAGAAAACGAGTTTTCTTCTCCTTCTCGTCAGTTGGCTGGTATGAAAGCCGCTGGCATGAATGCTGCTGCCGCTCTTGGTAATGGTGTTCCCCAAGCCTCTTCTGTTGGTTCTGCATCTGCTCCGCAGGCTGATGTACCTAACTTTGAGCAAGTTGGAACAAATGTTGGTAAATCTCTTGATATTCTTCAGCGTGAATTGCTCGAGAAGCAAGTTGAGGGTCAAGACGCTTCTAATCGCAAGACTAATGCCGATGCGGATTTGGCTGAAAGTGTTGCACGTAATTATGCTGAATTTGGTAATGAAGAATATAGGCTTAAGAATGCGAAACTTCAGGAAGAAGTTTTCAACATCATGGAAAAGACACGCGGTCAGAAGGCCGCTAACGTTAGTGCTGAGGCGATTGCCGAGAATGCGCAAAAAATTGCGGCTTTGACCGTCAATAAGATGCAAGAGGATGTTGATTATGTTCATGCCCAGCGTGGTCTTGTTGATGTTAATACCGATATTGCAAAGGGCACTTTATCTTGGCAGGATAAAATGAATGCTGCTATTATACGTGACCTCTCAGAACGCGCTGGACTTTCGGCTGCCTCTGCTTCAGTTGCTGCTGCTAATTATAAGGCAATAAATGCTACCCTTCCTTTTCTTGCTGACATTAAGGAAGCCGAGCGTGACCAACTTCGCAAGGATATTGTTGTTCTTACTCGTAAGGCTGAAAACATGGAAACGGAAGGAGACAGGCTCGCCATCCAGCGCGACATTGATATTATTTCCCGTAAGTATGCTGATGATGAGCACCGTGAAGCCCTTCGCGAAACTACTTCACGTGTTGTTCTTAATAAGGCTAAGACCTTTGAAACTCGTACCCACGCTGTCAAGAATGCTGCTGAGACTTTTGAAAGTGGAACACGCTCCGCTAAAAATATCAAGTCTCTTGTTCTTCCATGGGGTTGATTTCGTACTTTTAATTAATATCCCCCAAGGCTTTAGCCTTGGGGGATTTTTTTGCCTGTAAAATTATATGTTTAAGAACATATTTTTTTATGTTATCAAACATATTGCTTACTATTGTTTTATTGTTTTAATCTCCCTAACTTTGCAGTACCAAACATAAAAGATAACGTTTATGAAGACAGTGACTTTCATACAGTTAATCGACCACCTTATTGAGAAGGTGTTGATAGTATCAAAATTACGCGACGTTGACCGTATTGTTAGAGATGAAACAGGTCGTTGTATTGCACGCTGGATTATTGTTCAATTTAACTATACAAAATAAAATTCATTAATATATGTTGTACGTCTATTTCAAGGCTGTCGGCCTCAATTATGTTGACACCCGCTCTGCTCGTCTTGCCATGGAGTCTGAACTTCTTGATATGGGTATCTTTGATCTTGCGGATTGCTGTTTCCGTATTAACAATAACTATCTCGGTCTTAGTGTTTCTAAGAGACAATTTACTCATCTTGTCTCTAAGGTCAATAACTCGCGTTTGTTCTTGTCCTCTCTCATTGATGGCGACTTGCTCTTTACTTATTCTGTTTCTCAATGAGCCAGTACCTTGTTACTATATTTGCGCAGCACGGTATCACGGTCATCCCAGTGTACCGTGTTGTGTATTCTGCGGTAACAATCGTGGACGCTCATTATGCTGGTGAGAAGTTGCTTGCACGCTTCAATGCTCATTGTCCTCCATGTACTTCTTTCTTCGTTCTTGTCTCTGATGTTGATGGCGAGTAGTTTCACCTGTTCTCCTGTAAAGCGTATGCCGATAGGTGTACGCTTTTTTTGTGCCGCTTTTTCAAAAGCGGCGCGTCTCTCGACCTCGTTATGTGGAGTGACACCATTATTGATTTGGTGTCGCTGGCTTTTGTAAAAAAGCCTACTTGCGGTTATTTTATTAACCGATGTACCACTCTTTCAATGTTCAGCCCTTAAATATATAAAGCAGGTGTTTGAGGGTGCAACCCTCATTAAGTTAAGGTTATAGGGTCGTAGACCCTATAGCGGATAGCACCGCTATGGCTCGTAGAGCCGTGTAAGCAAGGCTTTTGTAATGTAGCGAACTTGTTCGCGGAATTTATAAGCCTTGCGTTAATGCTTCATCACGTTTTTCGCTGTAAATCTCCCCCCTATTTCCCCTTCTAAAGGGGAAAAGGGGGGTTGGGGGGGTATAAAGGGGTTTAGGCAGCAGGATTATGTACGCGCGTGCGCGCGCGCTTGCGTGTGTGTACGCGTGTGCATGAAGCCTGCTGCCTGCTTTTATTTTCCTAACTGTACGTAAATTTAATAAAATACTTATTTTTTCTTGTTTTTTATTTCGAAATCCTTTATATTTGCACCTGTTAAAAGGTGGAGCGTTATTGCACCGCTGCAATATGAGTAATTTATTAATATATATATGGCTGATTTTCCGCGCTTTGGTACTTACCAACTTATACAGAATCGTACGAGTGATTTCCATGCGTCTTTCTCTCAGTATTCGTACTTTGTACAGGATTATAATTCCGCAGTAATGCGTGCAGGCCGTCGTTTGTCTTGGTTCATGCGTACCTATATTCATTCCGTGTGTAATCCTTCAGCACGTGTGTATATGTGTACTCTTACCTATAATGATGTTTGTATTCCTTCCTTCAATTGTCGGCACGGCTTCCTTGCGCATGGTCATGTTAACCCTAAAAAGGCCGATTTTTCAAGGGATTATATACCTTGTTTCTGTAAAAAAGATGTTCAGAAGTTTTTTAAGAAGTTGCGAAAGCGTTTGCCTAATTGTGGTATAAAGTACCTTATATGTTCGGAATATGGTCCTCGCTTTACTAAGCGTTCTCATTATCATGCAATCATTTTTGTTGATGGCGATGTAAAAAGGGATGATTTCTTTCTGGCCTGTAAGGAGTCTTGGACATATACGGAAGGTCGTGGTCTTGGTACTCGCTACCTGCCTCTTGGTAATATTTACTGGTCAAAATCAAAGGTTACTCAAAAATATGAGGTTGAATCTCCATCTGCTTTTAAATATGTTTCGAAATATATTACCAAGGATTTATACTTTCTTGATAATGAACGATGGCAGAATATGTCCGAAGCCTATAAAGAGAAGTTTAAGGAGTTTCATCCCTTTCACTTGCAAAGTATAAATTTTGCTTGTGATTGGTATAAACATTTTCCTGTTATGGACTCTTTGCTTAATGGCATTCCCTGTACCTTTACTCTTAAAGGTGCTGTTGTAAAAAAACGCTATCCCCTTCCTGCCTATTGTGTAGATAGGCTTTTCTTTAAGCATGTATATATGTCATGTGTTAAAGATGGCGAGAAGCATGTTGTGCATAAAAAGGTTCTTCGTAAAAAGCAATTACATACTTATATGCAATATTGCAAAGATGTTTGTCGCTTGAAGGCGCGCGATGTTTCAATTAAGTATCCTCATTTGCAGATGTTCGACCTTTATAAGTTGTTTCTTTGGTCTAAGATTCGTGGCATCATGTCATATTCTTATGATGGCGCACTTAATTATGGTTCTTTGTCTCTTTCTGATACTGTTCCTTCTGTTGTTGAATTGGAGTCTCTTGTTTCGTTTGTCAATGGTTCAAAATGCCTTGATATAGACCAACTCAAATATACCTATAAGTATAATGAGGTTGAAAAGTATATGGAAATGGGTTTCAAACCTCTGTTTTCCACCCCTATTGGTGCATATCTTGACCAACAATTAACTGACCTTTATACTTTTTTATCCAATGATGCTGAAAAGAACCAAAAAGTTTTGGATAAAAAGATGGATGATGCTAAATTTGCATCCGAATCCGCGGCTAACTACTCCGCGATTTAGTATGTATGTTATTCGGTTCAACTAAATGTCAAGGTATTCGTCCTCTTATGGACGTTCCACGTGAAACAATTGTTTCTGTGGATGCTTCGGGTAATGCTACTTACCTTTCTTTGTCTCCGTCTGAGTTGGAGCGTGTTTCCCCTCTCATGGAGATTGAAACTGATTTGCAGACTCTTTTCGATGCAAATGTCGAACCTAAGTTCGTGGATGCGGCTAATCTGCTTACTCCTACGAATCCTTCTACTCTTACGGGGCTTGCTTCTGATACTCTTTCCCGTATTGCTACTGATATCGATAATAATTCTAAACCTGTTTCAAATGAAAAAGAATAAATTTGCTAACATACTCAAGGCTATTTCGGCTTTAATCGGTTTTATTGCAGGACTCATTACCGGTGGTACTACTCCTGTTGTTGATAACATTACCAATTTTTTGAATTGATTGATTTATGCCTAAGAATTTTCGATTTTCCAAGGTGAATGCCGGACGTGTGCGCAAGTCAAACAAGTTTGATTTGTCGCATTCGCTTCTTGGCTCTATGGGGTTTGGCGATGTCATCCCCACCTTTTGTAAGTTGATGATTCCGCAAAGTTCGTTGAAGGGAAACATTACTTCTTCTATTCGTGTCCAGCCCATGCCGCTCCCTCCGTTTGGTAAGTGCGGTTTCCATCAGTACGGCCAG
>NFZD01012556.1_pt1 | contig 16137 bp, 17 predicted proteins | sample 1095381 | NCBI WGS metagenome assembly NFZD01 (sample SAMN03609891, study PRJNA323583) | gut metagenome | isolation source: feces | host: Rattus norvegicus | place: Denmark: Riget | collected 2013 | reverse complement strand
TTTGATACAATTTTGGAATGAACCAAACTCATTTGTTACTTGCGTAACAGAAGGCAATCCATTTTTATGTCTTAAATCTCTAATAATAATTTTCCCGTTTTTATCATACCATCTCTTTATAAGAAATAAAATTTCGTCTCTTGTATATAAGTTGTATCCTTGTTTTGATTTTTTCATTCTAAATCTCCGTTCGTTGCGTATTTATTTTTTTATAATAAAAAGAATATAACAACTAGATGTTGAGTACCGTCTTCAAAGGTTCTTGACTTCCTATCTATTATCTTCTCTTAAGTCAAATTTAGAATTGAACATAATGGTAAAAAAGATTACACTATATACTTCTCTAATTTAGTACCATCCCATTTTATAAAAATCCGTATATTTACTTTTTTGAACATTTTTCTGCAAAAGGACAAATATCACAATTATGTTCCTTATATTCAGAATCAGTATCTTCTCCAAATAATACAATTGGGATATCTCTATTTAGCAAATAATCAATTGTAACTTGTGAAACATCTTCGTCCATACTTATATATGCAAATTCAATATCATTGAAATATTTTTCATCAAAATATTCTACAGGCTGAACTACAACATTTCCGTATCTATCAATAGAAATCATATACTCAATACCATCAATTTCTAAATCTACTTTTGCAATATCAACATGTTCTTCATGAACTGCTTTATCAAATACATATTTGACAAGCTCTTTCCTAGCAATAATAGCAATAGTTTCTTTTTCTTCAGAGGAATGATTAAAAAAATAATCGACAATTTCTTTCGTATCTTCAAAAACGAAAATATCTTCAATATTCTTTTCCTGTTTATTCAAATAGAACACCTACCTTATACATTAACGGCTTCTTTGAATGTTTTGCTAGGTCTAAATTTAGGTGATTTAGATGACGGAACTTGTAGGATTTCTCCAGTTTTTGGATTTCGTACTTCTCTAGCAGCACGATCAACAGCTTCAAAACTACCAAAACCAATGAAAGATACTTTTTCACCTGCAGCAACGGCATCTTTAATTGCATCAATGGTTGCATCTACAAAAATACCAGTATCTTTAATCGTAACATTTTCTAATTTCTTAGAGACTTTTTCTCTAACCATTTTATACAAATCATTTTTTAACATTTTTTTTCTCCTTTATATACCTTAATGGGAGATAATAGTGGCATTATCTCCCCCACACGAAAAAAGGACTACTATAATAAGTAGTCCCAACTCGTAGCCACTTACTCTATTTTATTAAAAAACTAATTATAATTGAATGTCATATAAACAAATCAGTCCATTTTTTCCAATAACGGATACAGTTTGTTCTGGATGATTTGTTTTTCGAATTGATAATGCATATTGATCTGTGCCTGATACAGATCCAGATTCTATTACCTTTGTGTCATAAACTGTAGTTAATCCATTTAAATGCCTATGTCCAAGTAGAACAATATCTGGTTTAATACCAAACATCATTGTGAAATTCTGTACAACACTAGCAGGAGAGTCTTTATGTCCATGTGATGAAAACACATTATTACCACGAATATTGAACATGGCAATTTCTGGATCAACTGTATTATCACAGATACTTATATTATTTACATTTTGTAATCTCGCCCGTAAATAAAATGGTAATAACACATCCATATTTTCCCCATCCAAAGAGTCTTCTTTTTTAGGTGAGATGCGAGAGTGATTGCCAGGTGTTGTATAAACATATACATGATTAAAATTATTTGATAGTTTAATCAACATATCAGAAATCAATTCAGATATATATTTGAATTGCTCCATCAGATCCATATTGTTCTGTAATCTTAAATTATTATGTATAATACCGGAAAGAATTTCTCCAATAACAATATAACAATCTTGTGATCGATGTAATTTTCTAATGTCTATAATATATGATGTGTAATTTTCAATTCTATTTTTTAATACTTCACTATTAAATACATTTTTCCAGTTATCAATTTCAATTCCTGCATGAATATCTGTAAGATGACATAAAATATCTGTTTCACTATTAAACTGTTTGCAATATACAGAAATACTTATAGGCTCTGTATTTTCACAAATTATCCTTTTGATCATATCAGCATAAGATTCTTTTCTAGCCTCTTGCCTGATTTCTCTATTGAATGCAGTTCGTTCGTCAGATAGTTTTTGCTTTTCTTTTTTTATTTCTCTTACAATATGCTTATTTTCCAGAATCATGTTTTGCAATTTTTCTTCGTCATTCCCTAATTCTGATTTTGCATCATTGTATCCTTTAAGATAATTAACAGTCTTTTTCCTGTGAGCAGATTCGTCCCATTGTACTCCAAAAGCTTCATTACACAATTTCCCGATTTCATCATTTGTCAGTTCATATAAATTTTTATTTTTATATAGACGTATACGATAGGCTTTTGGAGTTTCGTTTGGTTTTATTAATGCTTGACTATTTATAGTTGACACCAACTTCCTTATTCTTCATCTTCATCTGCAGTAGGTAAGTCAAGATCTTCATCAGATTTTATACTCACACAAAATTCAATGGGCTGATTAATAAATGATTTAAGCAAATCACAAACTTTTATATTCTGTTCCGTATCGCATTCATCTATATAAGTAATAAATGTAGCGTCTTCAGACAGCATCCCTTTTACTGTTAGCTTATCAGTAATATTTCTTTTGAAAGATAACTTTGATTTCATTTAGTATTTTCTCCTTTGATTTCCTTATGTTTTTTTATCATATATTTTTAATTATAAGGAACATTATTACATGCTCCTTATAAAATTTCTTTAATATCTGTCACAATCTTATCTGCAATATGATATTTGTGAACTGCATCATTTGCGAAGATCCACCAATCTCTACGATAATTTTTATCATACTCGTTTTCCGTAATAGAAGTGCGAGATAAGATATAATTCTTAATTTTAATTTCTAATTCTTTTGTGAATTCTAAGTTGTCAAGCATTTTGCCGATTGCACCATAAGAACCACTTTGACCATCATGAATTAAAACGGTACAATTTGGCAGAAGTAATCTCTTATGACCTGCCATAAGTAATAAACCACCGCTTGAATAACATTTACCAAGTCCAATAGTAATTACTGGTGTATGAGACATTAACAATAAATCGATAATTGTAAATACAGCAGAAACAGATCCGCCATCAGAATTAATGTAAATCTTAATTGGCTTTGCATCTTCTGGTTTTACATCATTGTCAAGATCTTCTTTGTTCCAACGCAAAATGTCTTGATAAATTTCTACAAATCCATCCTCGATGTCATCATTCCAAAGAATACATCTATCATTACGTCTTGTATAATAATCTAATAATGTTGGATCTGGTAATTTTATATTTGCAAAATCATCAAGTCCAGATGTTTCCAATACATCAAGTGTCACAAAATCTTTATTCATAGGCATTACCTATCTTTCTTAATATTTACTCATTTGAGCATAATAGAAGAGAACCTTATATTTAATTTTCTCATAATTTTTATATGTCCATTCATGGTCTTGTACATAGAATGAATAGAATACTTGCTAGGTGTAATTAGTCAAGTAGATCAGCCATAGCAGCAGTTTCACTTCGTTCGGTTTTTTGTAATTGAACATATCCAAATTTTTCGTGACCAGCTAATTTTTGAACAGCAGACAGAAGTCCATTATTCATTCTAAATACTGTATTATCAGTCTGTTTGAAATCTCCATTCATCCACAATGCCGATCCTTCTCCAACACGACCAATTAATAATTGTACATGTTCCTTTGTCAAATTTTCTGCTTCAGTACAATAAATGATGCTATTTTTAATATCACGACCTCTGATATGCCCCAAATGTTGAATTTCAATTGTTCCACCCATAATTTGCATATCAAGTCCCATCTCTCCACCTAAATGATCCGCAAGAACCATTGCAAAAGGTTTCAATTTTTCATCCTTAGATCCAGGTAAGAATCCAATGTCGTTAGCATCTTTTACACCAACTGCATTACGCACATAAACAAGTTTTTCAAATTTACCTTCTTCAATCAATTTCATGGCATTAGAAATCATAATAAAATCTTTACCTGCTCCAAAACCGCCACAGATAACTTTAATAGTTTCATCTTTATTCTGTAGCATATCAAATGCGATGATTTGCTGTGGATTGCGAGGTTTGATTTTGCCAAGAAACTTACTATTTAATTGTTTGTAAGAGAGTGCTACATATTGAGAACCATTCCATCTGCGATAATCAACAATTTCACCATCTGACTTACGAATAATTACATATTCATTAACTAAACAGTCAAAAATATTTACATTTATATTTGTATAAAATTTACTCATTTCTTCGTCAGAAAGAGTAATATCCTTATAACCTTTATATTCTTTAGCGTTAGCAACAAGGTTAATATCATCAATTCCTTTTGTTGGTAATCCAAATATTTCTCGTGAAATAAACCTGCAATTTATATCATCAGTACATACCAACAACTTTTCAGTATTATTGTAAAAGAAAGCAGAAGCCAAAATAATATTGTCAGGAGTTTCTTCTAAATTTTTTTCTGAAATAATATTTTTAATATCTTGTGAAAACTTAACAACAGTATAATTACCATAATGTTTATCAAGTAATTGAGATATCTTTCTAGCTTTCCATTTAACTTCATTATCCTTACGAGAAGATGATTTTATGTTTTCAATTTCTTCTAAAGTTTTCTGTGCTATCACAAACGGTTCTTTAAAAGCACTTTCCTGTAAATTTAATATAGCATTGGTATCTAGGAACAATGTATATTCCAAATGAAGTACCGCCTTTCATTTTTATTTCTCACAAATATGAGATTTTGCATATTCTTTTAATAAAAATACATTTCTTTTTGATTCACATACTCTGTACTGCTTTCCAGAATGTCTACTAGAAGTTGCAGATACTCCGTCTTCTCCATATAAAACTCCATTTTTAATCAAAAATTTTGCTTCCTGTTTTGAAATATTAATCAAACAATAATTCCTCTTTTCATTTTATATTTGCTTATATAAGCACAAAAATCCTCCCAAAATGGAGGATAATAGTAGTGGGAGATAAGTGATTCGAACACTTTCAGCCGTAAGACAACAGATTTACAGTCTGCCGCAACTCTCCAACTTTGCCGATCTCCCTTGTTATTAATTATTGTATTGTTTAGTCATGTGTTTAATAGATCTGACTTTTTAAATTACGCACACTGACATTTTTAGATAACGACAAGTCAGGGACTCGAACCCTGAAATCCAACAAGGATACGGCAGTTTTCAAGACTGCTGCCTTACCAGTTAGGCTAACTTGTCATTAAATATAACGGAACATATAGGATTTGAACCTATGACAAACTGATTAACGGTCAGTTGCTCTACCAGACTGAGCTAATGTTCCGTAAAGTAAAAATTCCACAATAAATATGAAATTTTTTAAAATATATAAGCTGAGACATTTTGCTTATTACGCTAACATCTATCATTATTGGGAATGATTTGTCACACAACCTATTAAGTTGTAGTTAGCAACAACACCTGTTTCAGAGGCTACAGGCAAACACTTACTTCTGGGTTTCATAGATTTCATTTCGTCACATTCTTCTTTGCGAGATTCACAGGTTGCATCCTGTTAGAGTTGCAATTACTTTTACTTTCTCATACATTACCTTGCGAGTGTTGTATGTGTTCATATTTCAGGACAATAAGTTGTTTTTAGCCCAAAAGTCGTACACACTTTTGCTTTTATATTGTACTAATATTTACATATGAACGATGAGGTGTACGTTTGGACATTCGTATCTTTTGAATACGACCCATCCATCACCATTCTGCTCGTCTTGCGATCGACTTACTTTGCATTAAGTTTCCTATCTTTCGACTTGAGAAAACTATATACAATCAAAATAGCACTTATAATTGCAACATTAATTTGTGCTATTTTGCAACGAACCATTACATATTTCTATGTTCTTTAGTGCCTATTTCAAGACAGCCACTATATCATATACATCCGCAGTTGCTCTCTGTACTTAGATATAGTGTAGGTTCTATTGGTTTTCTGTCAAACTGTATTTTTGCAGATACAGTCGCAGGTATAATTACATTACCCACTTTATACTTATCACTAAGTTTATTTTGTGATTTTGAGTAAAAAGACCCGAAACCAGCCTCTTTTGTTATTTTATAATAACTACAACTCGAAATTGCGTGTTTGGTAATGAGCCAAAATAATACTCAAATATTTCACGCAAAATTACTATGCTATTTTCTCTGTAATTTTTTTTAAATACTCAGAAATAATATTACTAATATTATCAATATCATAATACCAAATCTCTAATAAGTTTATATTATTATGTTTTGCATAATCACGTTTTCGTTTATCATGTTCTTGTTGTTTTTCAAATTGTGTTTGTCCACCAAAAACATCAACAGGTTTTTCATGTTGAATACCTTGGAATTCTATAAGTACGTTATATCCTGGTAAATAAAAATCGTATGAAAGTAACCCATATCCAATACCAAATAAATTATCAAATTTTTTCTGTTTAATATATTTTATGTTATGTTTATTTAAAAATTTCTGAATCTTTTCTTCACCTCTTGATGAAGAATTGCAAATTGGACATCTGGATGTTCCATTTGCAATTCTTCCAGCCCTTACGTTAAATAAATGTCCGCATAATTTATGCCTTATTAATACAGGAGTAGCATAATTTACATATTTACCAATAACTTCATATTCATTTTCATATGAGTTTTTTACTTCAAGTTCAAATTGCATTTGTGATTTTGTTATTTTTTGTAAACGTGAAGCATGAGCGCACATAGGACACCTGTGACCACCATATATAAATGAACTTATTCTCATATCAAAACTATTACCACATATATTATGTGTAAATTTTATTTTATGTTCACGACCATTGTAATCTCCACTTATTGTATATTCATCTCCACATATATCATAAATTTGTTTACTTACTTGATTTAATGACATTGAATTCCCATGAGCTTTTTTACTTGGACATAATGGATTGTTACACCTACAATTTTTATTAAGAAATTTATGTTGATCAACAATATACTGGAAACCGCATGAATTATGAGTTAAATCTAAATGTATTTTTTCGTTTTTTGAAAAAATTTTATTTAATGTATATTCATTTCCTACTTCATTAAATACTTTGTCTTTGTATTTTGCAAATAATTCATCATAGTGTAAGTCTACTCGTTTTGGAAAAATTCGCTTATTTTCTCTTTTACATATTTCACAATTATTTTCACGATTTTTAAAACTTTCATATGTAACACTTTGTACGCCTAATTTTTTATGTTTATTACATATATAATCTAGTTTTGATTTAATCCCAGTATATTCTGTTGAAACCAAAGTATAATTTTTCTTTTCAAAATCTTGTTTTACATATTCGTAATTTATTCTCCTACCCATAAATTATTTCTACCTTTCGTTCTACCAATTAATAATAAAAGAATAGGATAGAATGGTAGGTTACTCTACTCAAATTGGTTTGCAACTCCGATTTGTCCTATTCTTTGAACTAACAATATAAATTTTAATGATCCGAAACCAACCATGTCATAGAAATGACAAATTGCAATGACAAGATTCGAACTTGCGACTCTTGAAATATGAACCAAGTGAAATAACCAAACTTTTCTACATTGCTATCAAGATATAAGTGACGATGCCTTTAGAATAAAAACACCGCCACCTACAAAAAGGAGATTAGAAAAATGAAACTTTTTTCTGGAATCTTATTTTAAAATCAGTGCCACATACAAAGCCTGTGGCATGGCGTATTTCTTTAAACATGTTTCCATATTTATATACTGCATTGGAATTATAGCAGTTAAGGTACTTATGCAATCGCACTTCCCCTATCATATATGGACTTAAGAAAACCTAAAAATTGATTAAAAAAGCCTTATATATCAACAAAAATTGAAATATCTATTGTTTCAGTGGGGGTTCAAAAATACTTTTAACCTTGTTTGAAACAATTTAAAAATGATTTTTCGCTCACTTTATATAAAATTTTCATTAATAAAGGTTTGTTTTTTGATGTTTTAGATTTAATTTTTGTCGTTTTTTCAACTAATTTTGGTGTTATTTTAAAAGCACGATTTATTAACCATGACATTAATCCACTATAATTTGAAGAAATATAAGTTTTACTGATATTTTGTAATAAATCATCAAAATCACTTCTAAGAAGCAGATGATGAGAATACTCATAAGGAGAATCATCAATTTGGTTTTCTAATAACCCTAAAGAATAGTTTCCAATTAATTCTTCCACTTTTTTACATTGTTTCTTATCTTTTTCAAGCGAATGTTGTATAAAAAAATATGACATTGGAAGAGTAGGAGAGGTGTCTCTAAATTTTGTGATTTCAATATTATATAAATAATTCATTGGACACTTTAAATTCTTGTTAATATTTTTAACAGAAGAGTTATGTTTTATTATTTTCCAAAATAAGGGATAACCATTTTTTTTGATATTCATATCTTTTTTTATGATTTTTATTTCGTTCGGCAAATTGATATCAAATCTTCTTTTGGAATTATCTATAGCTACTTGTGCCAAAACACTCAAAATGCAAGTATAATCATCATATTTTGGATCATTGAAATTATATGAATATGTTTGAGCTATTTGCGCCAAATTACTAGATTCTCCAATATCTGTTTGAGATTTTGCCAAACAATTATCGATTTTTGCATAATCTGACATTGTGTTGCTATAGATATTTTTTTCTTTTGGAATATTATTCACTATAGTAGCATAGTTCAAATAACATTTTTTTGCATGTTCTACAATTTTTGGTTGATTTGTTGTAAATCCGAAATCTGAATCCATATCCATTCCATTTGCTCTATCTTGAGCATCTGTACCATTCATGTTAATAGCAATAACTTGTCTCCCAAAATTAAAATATTTATAAAATATATCCGAATGGATGTTATGTAAATATAATAAATTATTCTTGCTATTGAATGGACTTCTAAAAAATGCTAAATATTCTCCATTTCCGAATCTTTCTGTAAAACACTGTATAGCAGCATTTTCTTTTGTAAAGCTTTCATCTTCATCAACAAATTTCTCTTTTCCGGTGGCAGCATATAAAAGCATTGCAAAAGGAGATCCTACAACAGTTAAATTTTCTGCATTCTGAATTATTTTACCGGATTTCAAATTTAAAACATAAGTTTCAATGATCTTTTTCTTTCTATCTCTGAAATATGAACTTTTATGGAATTCAGAATTGTGCTTACATAAAGATATTAAAACTTCATAATCATTTGAAAAATTTTTATTTTTTTCTAAGTAATCCATAAAAAAATTATGATCTGTTTTTAAATGCTCGACATAACTAATACTGTCTTTAACCACTTCTTCCATGATTAATTCGTCTAATGAATTTACCATTTGATAACTCATTTTTTGAACATTTCCTAATTTGCTTTCATGTGCAGTTTTTACAATTCCGAAATTGCATCCATTTTCATTTACAGCATTACACCAATATTCATAAGATATACCAAATTTCAACCACTTCATAGCATTATCAGTAGTAATTAATTCAATGTCTTTTACAAAATGATCGTTACCAAACATATCTTTTACAGTTGCTGTATAATAATTATCTCCAAAATACTCTTTAAAAAATTTTTGTATATTTGTATTGAAGGCTGCCATTTTACAAAAATGATGTCTTAAAAGAATGTATCCATTCCCCCATTTTGGAAAAATATTACTGTCAATAAGAGCTTGTCCATCAAACATTGTATTCTTTAGTTTATAGTTGCTAAGTTTTCTTGCAATACAATGTTTGTTTTTATCAGTCTCAACGCTAATTACATTTGTAATAAAAAACCTTTCAATGTCTTTTAAAATTAAAATATTTTTTGGGTCAATTTTTACCTTTCCAACTATTCCACTTGAGGTTAAAGGCGCATAAGCACTAATTTCAACAATCATAGGATTATTTTTTGGTAGTTGTATTCCCATATACAAATATTTTTTTGCTTTTTCGTATAACTTGTCTATTATAAACATACAGGAGCCTTTTTTTGCTTTTCCGCTACTCCTATATAACATTTTATAATGTAAAATTTCTTTTTTCTTTATTTCTCCATTACGTTTTCTGAAGATATATTCTACATCTACACCTTTATTATAAAACATGTCACGGATTTCTTCGTTTGAGTATTCTTTATATTTTTCCTTATTTTTATGTGCGATCTCTAATAATTCGGTAATTTTGTTGCATTTATCTTTTGTTTTTTTTGTCAAAAAAGTGTCATTTTTAGATTTGGCTCTTTTATATTCTGCTTTGGCAGAAGAGGCTATTTTATATAAATGTTCTAATTCTTGTTCATATGATCTTGATCCATAATTAAATTCTAAGCATATAATATCTCTTGTGGATTTATCATTCCAAATCGTCAATCCGTTTTCTTCTAAATAATCTTTAAACAAGCTGTTTGTAAATATAGCATCTTTATATTCATAGTGATCACGAACACCTATGTTATATTCAAAAAGGGTACTTGCCTCTATATTTTTGATTACTAAACCATATTCACTAATTAGAATCACCACCTAATTGCTCTTGATTTTCAAGTAAGTCATATAAATCTTCTGGTGAACAAAGAACAATATCTGTTCCATTTTTTTTAGTAATTAATCCTTTTTTCCACTTCTTTCCAAAATCAAGTTCAAAACAAAAATAATCAATCCAATTATCCTTGTCATTCACTCCATAAATAGTATGTAACAAATTGATTACTGTTGGAGTACAATCAGGTTGAAAAATATATCCGTCAACATTATTTTTTCTGAAAAAAATATTTAATTCTTCTTGATATCTTTGTGCATTTTCTATATCTTTAATAGCTTCTACAAACTGTTCTTTTTTTAATAACATAAAAAATCTCCTAAATACTTTTTTAAATTTTACACTATTGAATTTTTGAATTTGTGTATATTTGTTTAATATGTTATTCGCCAAAATAACATCATTATTTATTAATAAAAAATTCATTACCAAGCCAGTTTATATAAATAATCTCCGGCAAGATATGTATTTTAGGTATTAACATACCTAAATAGACTTTAAATTTCATTCTTCCTCCATAGTTTCTATATTCATTCCAAGCCATTGAAGTAATTCTCTAAAACCGACAAAACAATCAAAATGACGAAAATCATTGTTTTCATTTAGAATATATTCTTCTCCAAACAAAATCGGTTCATTACAGTAGGAACAAATAATGGGAGATTTTGGACTGCTGCAATTTGGACAATCACAACTATGTCCAAAATCTTTTCTACAAAATTTGCAACTCATTTTAAATCATCCTCATAATCCCACTCTGAAACAAAAGGTTTTGAAAATAATCGCTGTTCTTTCTCTAAAAGATCATTTCCTTTGTTGAAACATTTTAATTCATATTCATAGCGTTTGATGTAATAGTCAAAGAATCCTTCTTCTAATAATTTGCTTACCTGTTTTAGAATCGTTAAGTTAATTGTCTGTGGTGTTTCGTTAAATTCCAAGAATTCTGCCTTTTCAATAAGTTTCCAAGTATCGATGCCGTTTGCCTTTAATAGAAGAGTAGTAGTATATGATTCTTTTTCAATGCTAAAACCTGATACTGCGATTACCGTGTAGCCATTATGTAAGTCGATTGTGATTACGTTGTTTGAATTGTTGTATTTTTCGTATTTAAGTTTTGCCATAATTATATTCTCCCTTTAGATTTATTCTTTTTGTATTTGTCTCGCTGAACTGCATTTGATCTGCATTGTTTATCAAAATTCATATCTGTCAAGATTCTGCCAGCAATCTCGCTCATAGATAAATATCCATCATAATCGTATTCATAGACGTATCCTCCAAATGTTGTAGGGTCATGTTTGTAAGTTCCTGTGTAATTGTTCATTCTCTAAATGGTTTCTCCTTTTCTGTTTGATTTTTGTGTTTTTGTTTGTTTTCATAGTTTTATCGCTCCTTTGAGTGATTTTTGTTAGTTGTGAGTGTGAGAGTGTGAGTATAAGTGGTTATATGTATTACTTCTCTGTTTGGTTAGGTATTAGGTAGGAGATGACTTTATTTCAACTCCTTCTCAGTTGGTTTAATGATAGTGATAGTATCTTTAATATTTTCAATGAATGAACTGATATTTTTTATTTTGTTGTTATACATATCAACATAAGAAAGGTACAATTCTTTTTCTGCTCTTGTAATAGCAACATAGAATAATCTACGCTCATCATCTGCATTCTTGTTTTTGTGATGTGGAAGAAGTTCTTCATTACATCCAATGATGAACACAACAGGATATTCCATGCCTTTTGACTTGTGAATGGTTAGTAATTTAACTTTTTCATCTCTCTTAATTTCTACTTCTCTATTTAAGTCATCCAAATATGTAATAAGTTGCTCAATAGAAGAGTATTTCGAGCACATATTTTCAAAACTATCAAGATTATCAATCTGTTCAACATAACTTCCGTCATCTGCTTGTTTCCCTTTTGTAACAAATTCATCAATATTTAGACGATTTCTAATATACTTGACTAAATCTGAAACAGAAGAGTATTTTTTATTTTGTATATAATTAATAACTTCAAATATCTCATCAATTCCGTTTTTGAATCGCCAATTTCGTCTATCAATGGTAAACATTGCATTGTAAAGGGAAGTGTTTCTTCGCACACTGTTATGTTCTACTTCTTCAAAGAATTTCTTATTTAACCATCTGTTAGGCTTGTTATATAAATAAGAAAATGCTTCATTATCGTTCTCATATAATGCCAATCTGAGATATGAGATGATAAGTTTGATTTCTGGTAGTTCTGTAAATACTTTTCCATCAACAATATCAAAAGCAATGTTAGAACTATGTAAAGTAGCTTCTAATTTCTGTAACTGAGCATTAGTTCTTGCGAGGATAGCAATATCGTTATATTTATATCCTTCTCTTTTTAACTCTATAATTCGCTTTGCAATCCATTCTCCTTCATCATAGTCGTCTGCGAAATGTCTTAATTCGGGAATCTTGAAACTAGGTTTATCTGCAATACTTTCTACATAATTTTTATGTTTAGAGTCTGGAATACTGAGTGCCAATTTATTTGCAGTTCTTACAATGTCTTCATTACATCTATAATTGGTGTTAAGATTAATAACTTGCACATCCTTATAATCAGTGTCAAAATTCAAAATAAACTTACTATCACCACCTCTAAATGAATAAATAGCTTGAAGTGGGTCGCCAACAATCATAGTGTTTTTACTATTCAGTTTTCTTAAAAGCAGTGCTTGAGATAATGACACATCTTGAAATTCATCAACCAACACATATTGAAATGTATTTTGATATCTGATTAAAACATCTTCATTTTCGTCAAATGCTTCATTTGCTATATTGAGAAAATCATCAAACTCAATGTATGAGTTTCTATCCTTATATTCTTCATACATCTTAAAAATTCTTTTCATATCATCATTTTTGAATGGCATATCAGATGTATAAATCAAATCATCAGTTGTATGTTTCATGTTGATTTTTTGTAAAGCAATAAATGAAAATATTTCGTTATAAGGAACATCATCAGTTGAACATAATTGTAATGATGTACAAATATCTTGTATTGCTTTTTCTTTTTCCCATTGAGCAGTCCATATTTTATATCTGTTTGCTCCATATATAGATGAAATAATCTTTAATGCAAAAGAGTGAAATGTTTCAATATTGGCATTTGATATTTTCAATTCTTCTAGTTTAGAAACAATATTATCTTTTGCTTTTCTGCTAAATGTAATTGCTAAGATAGAAGATGGAAGTATCCCATGATTTTCAACCATATTTTTGATTCTATGAGTAAGAACGGTAGTTTTTCCACTACCTGCCGTTGCTATAACTGCGATATTTCCCTCAATGGTGTTAATAGTTTTTTCTTGTTGTTTATTAAAATTCATTCAATCATCCTTTCTTTGATGGTGTAATTTGTAATGTGTATTCATCGTTAATAGTTTTTTCTCTAATTCTGCTTCTAAGATATTCAGTATCTTTATCAACAGTAATTTCACATAAACCTTGAAAGCATAGAGTATAATCATCTTTAGCTGCATAAGAGAGATATCTATCTGGATATTTTTCGAAACGCTTTTCCGCATTGCCAACTATCATATTTGTAAATTCTCTGTTGAATTCGCTAATAAGATTATCAATATTAAATTCTCCAAATTGATTAAGAACAAATTTACATTTGTCCAAATTGACATAGTATGCTTCATAAGTCTTATACACACATTTGATTTTCTTTTTATAAAGTTCTTTTTTTAATACTTCTCCAAATTGTTTTGCTTTTTTACTATAATATCTCTCACTTGCATTTTCTATTTGAGCGACTTTATCCGCAATAGCAATACATTGTGAGTAATATTCCATTTCTTCTTCTGAAGCTTGATGACTATCAATCGAGATATCTACATTAATGTTTCCATTTTCATCAATAACACTTTCTCCGCTAGATACTTCTTCATTAACACGATGTACCTCACGCCAAATAATCAAACCTGCTGATTTGAGATAATCAAGAGCATTAGTAATATACCAATCAATCATATCATCTGCTTTGTCATAAAACTCGTTGATGGTATTAAGAGAATATTGGGTTTCTCTACTAGCATCTTCTCTGTTGTACTTAACAAGGTTATAGTTTCTGTTAACCATATTAATTTCTCTTGCCCACTTACCAACAGTTACATCAATTTTGTTATGTTCATCGTGACCATTAATAAGATTAATGAGAAGTAGTGGTACTATGTATTGATAAAGAGATTGATTCATCTTATTGAAATTCGTAGGAAGAGGGTATTTGTATACATCTATGATTTCATATACTCGTCTATCATCCTCTTTACCAAGTTCTTCAATTTTGCAATACCTATTAATTTTTTTAAAAATAGATATTTTGTATTTACTTACAAATCGCCCATTTTTTTCATAAGATTTTTTTTGAGCATCACTACCAAACAACTCGACTAATTGTTTTTCAGTAATTTTTCCAGTTTTAATTTTATCTGTCATAATTTTCCTCCTTTGAAATACTTGATTTTTCAGTGTTTTTGGAAATACCCCGTTTTCTCCCTATATATAATTATTATTAGGGAGACTTTGGGGTATTTTGCTCCCTCTAATTACTTATTCTCCATTTAGACTATATAAATCTGTTGGATTGCGTCTTGCGCAAGACAACAGCACCATGAGCTTTGGAACAAAGCGATTGGTGTAATGCCGTTAGGCGTATAATAAATCTCTTATAATATTTATTTATCCATTTACATTTCAGTTTTGCTAGGTAATAATTCTTTTTTACCTATATTTACTTAAACTACTTCTTTGTTAATCCTTCTCTGTAGAAACTGTATTTTCTTGTTTTTGATAACATAGTTTTGGTTGCTGTGTTGTAATCATATTATTTGTAAGAGTAGTGATTGCATCTATCAATGGTTTCATATCAATCTGTTGTGCAGGAATTAATTCATTTGCTCTGTATTTTTCTACAATATCCCATACCCAATCCATGAATATGTTTGCTTTTGGTTTATTACTCCAACGGCAGATTTCCATAATACCTTTTTGAGTGTAATATACGGTTTCGACATTTACACCTATACCACCATTTTGAGGTATCCGGTTTTCGACAATTCTTATGCATAATTCATCTAGTCTGTTTTTGTGTCTGTAATAGATCTTTTGAATAGCTTTTTGTGGGCTGCTATATTCCAAAGCTGTTCCGATCTGTTCTCTTGTAAGTAAAATTTCCTTGTTTGTGTCTTGGTAAAAGTTACATGGTAAGTTTCCAAAGGTTTCTGTTGTAATAAGGTTTAAGTTGTTTTTCATTATTTTTTTGATCTCATTCTTCAAAAAAATAGTTTATTTGATTTTGTTTATTTGCTACAAATATTTATTCTCTTTTTTGGACTGAGATCTTAGTGAAAATGATCGTGATGATAGTGAAGATGACTATGAAAATGGATGTAAAATAAATGCTGCTGAAATATGTGGATGTGA
>NFZD01008898.1_pt1 | contig 16168 bp, 17 predicted proteins | sample 1095381 | NCBI WGS metagenome assembly NFZD01 (sample SAMN03609891, study PRJNA323583) | gut metagenome | isolation source: feces | host: Rattus norvegicus | place: Denmark: Riget | collected 2013 | reverse complement strand
CAGAATTAGCAGCTCATAAAGCTGACTATGATACATTAAAAGCAGCTTACGATGCTACTAAAGCTGATGTAACTGAATTAAGAACTGATCATGATACATTAAGAGGAGAACATGACGCTCTTAATACTAAACATACAGCTTTAGACGGTAAAGTAACAACACTTAGCGGAAAACACGACACTTTACAAGGTCAAGTAACTACATTAAGTGGAAAACATGATACTTTACAAGAAGCACATGATACATTAGCAGCTGATGAAGCTCAATTAAAGAAAGATCATCAAGCATTAAATGCAAAACATACTGCTTTAGATGAAAAAGTAACAGCTTTAGACACTCATGAAAAACAATTAAAAACTGATTTCGATGCATTAAAATCTGCATATGATGAACATACTCATACTACAGATCAAATCACTGAAACAGCTAATAAAGTATTCATGACACCAGCTCAAAAAAATAAACTAGATGAAATAGCATATGCTTCTGAAACCGATATAGATGGTTTATTCCCAGAATTACAAGAAAAACCTTAATATCTTCATAATTATCGGTTAAGAACAAAATCATAAACAAAATATATAATTTTACGCACTTAAAGATAAGGAGAGGATAGGAATGTTCGGATTAAGAAGTTTTTTCGGTAGAAGTGTTGACAATGGATCATCTAGCACTTCATCAAGCAATGTTCAATCGTCTGAACCTATTTTCGTAAGTGATTATATTGGAACAGCAGAATCATCTGAACCTGGTTCTGTACCAGGTTCAGATCCTGTTGTAGATATAAATCCTGTTAGTGCAGTTAACGATTTAGGATTTTACGCTGCTGCTAGACCTGATAGAAGTGTTATTACTTTGAGTACATTAACTAACTTTAGTACAAAGAAGACAGAGTCAGAAAGACTTTTAAATCATAAAATAGCTGGATGTGACGGAGAGTTCCCAGTAACAAATCCTGTAAAGAATAATATTTATTTCAATAAAGCTGATAATAAATACTATATCTGTAAAAAGGGGTCTACTGGAAGTGTTACAGCTCCAGACACAGAGAATTTTGAGTATATATCTCTTAAAAATGCCAGTGGTGGAAATGCCGTTAAAGGTATCAAACTTACTGGATCAGCAACAGGAACTGGAACTTATAACGAAGATACTGGAATTTATACAATAGCTACTGATGTACAATATGCTAATGTAAAAGGAACTCCTAGTAGTTTAAAGAACCCAAATAAACTTACAATAAGTTTAAATGGAGTTTCTACTGAGTACGACGGTTCTTCTGTTAAATCAGTTTCTATTACTCCTGCGAGTATAGGAGCACAAATAGCTGGAGATTATGCTGTAAACGGACACAGTCATACAGTTGCTAACATAACTGATATGCCTAAGAGTATGCCAAGTCCATATGGTCTTACATTACAGCTAAATGGTGTTGCACAAACTGCTTATACTGGTTCTAAAGCTGTTGATATTAATATCACACCAGCTGGAATAGGTGCACAACCTGCAGGATCATATGCTGCTGCAATACATAATCACGATACTCAATATAACACAAAATCAGAAATAACAACTTTATTAGCTGGCAAGCTAGGTAAATCAGAAAATGCTGTAAGTGCTAGTAAACTTGCAACTGCCAGAACCATCTCCTTGACTGGTGCTGTTACTGGTAGTGTTGGTTTTGATGGTAGTGGAAATGCTGCTATCAGTACTACCTTGGCTGGTTTCGATGCTAGTAAAATAGTAAGTGGAGTTATATCTGCTGATAGAATTCCTAAAACTGCTTTTAGTGAATTTGTGCCAGTTAAAGATGAAGCTGCTAGATTAGCACTAACAAAACAAGAGGTTCAAAACGGGGACACTGTAAAAGAAACAGATTCGAAAAAAATGTACCTTGTAATAGATGATACTAAGCTATCATCAGAAGAAGGATATCAAGAATATACAACAATAGTGGACTGGAATACAATTACTGGAAAACCTAGTAGTTTTAATCCATCTACACACACACATACATGGTCTCAAATATCAGATAGACCAAGCACAATGGCCAACCCAAATGCACTTACAATAAGTCTAAATGGTAAGGCACAAACAGCTTATACAGGAGCAACTGCAGTAGCATTTAACATTACTCCAGCAAGTATAGGGGCTCAAGTAGCAGGAAGTTATGCTGATGCAAGCCACAATCACAGTGGAGTTTATGCACCTGTAAGTCATACTCATAACGGTAACCAAATTACTGCTTTAACAGGGTATGTAAAAGCTGAGTCTGCTAGTGCTATAGCTGTTACAGACAGTCTTATAGTAGCACTAGGAAAACTTGAGAAAGCATTAGACGGAAAACAAAATACTGGTTCTTATGCTCCAAGTAGTCATAATCATAGTAGTGCAAATATTACAAGTCTAAGTGGATATACAAAAGCAACTACTGTGACTGCTATTAGTACAAGTGACACATTAAATGTAGCTCTTGGAAAATTAGAGAAAGCTTTAGATGGTAAACAAGCTGCTGGTGATTATGCATTAGCTAGTCATAATCATGACACTGTATATGCAAAAGCAAGTCATACACATTTATGGGCTCATATAACAGATAAACCGTCTACATTTACTCCAAGTAGTCATACTCATACTTGGGCTAACATAACAGATAGACCTAGTACTATGGCTAACCCTTACGCTTTGACTATTAGCTTAAACGGTAAAGCTCAAACTGCTTATAGTGGTTCTGCTGCTGTAGCTTTTGATATTACACCTGCTTCTATTGGAGCACAAGTTGCTGGAAGTTATGCATCAAGTAGTCATAACCATAGTGGAGTATATGCTCCTGTGACTCACAGTCACACAATAGGTCAAATAGGAGCTCTAGCAGGATATGCTAAAGCAGTTAGTGTAAGTGCAATTACTACAAGCGATACAATATTAACTGCTATTGGAAAACTTGAAAAAGCTCTTGATAGTAAACAGGCTAGCGGAAACTATTCTGTAGTTGGACATACACATGATGATTTATATCAACCAAAAGGAAGCTATGCTTCTAGTGGACATAACCATGATAATGTTTATAGTAATCTTGATCACGCACATGCTTGGGGAGAAATAACTGGAAAACCAGGTACATTCACACCAAGTGATCATAATCAAGCTGCAAATACAATAACAGCTATGACTGGATATACAAAACCAACTACTACTAGTGCTATTGCGACTACTGATACATTGAATGCTGCTATCGGTAAGTTGGAAAAAGCGTTAGATGGAAAACAAGCTGCTGGAAGCTACGCTGCTTCATCTCACAACCATGATGGTGTTTATGCTCCTGCGTCTCATACACATGCTTATCTACCATCATCTGGTGGTACAATATCTGGTGCATTGACTGTTACTGGACAAATACTATCAAATGCCGACGTAGTTGCTTATTCAGATAAGAGAGTTAAAACTAACGTAGTTAAAATAGATGATGCTTTAAATAAAGTAGATCAAATTTCTGGTTATACATACGACATGCAGGGTCTTGACTTTAAAGGTAAGAGACAAGCAGGGGTAATAGCTCAAGAGTTATTAGAAGTATTACCAGAGGCAGTAGTTCAAGACGATAATGGAATGTATGCTGTAAGATATACAAATATCATACCATTATTAATTGAGGCTATAAAAGAAGAGAAATCTAAAATAGAATCTCTTGAAGAAAAGAATAGAAATCTAGAAGAACGCCTAGCTAAAATAGAAAAAATGCTAGAAAACAAATAAATTTTATTTTAGTGGGGGTGCTTAGGTTCCCCCACCATTTTGTACAGTCATAGTATAAGGAGGTAATATTCATATGGCTATATATACAAAAGAACCCAATGAAACAGTTTATTACTATGCTAAAGCAGGTATTTTGGCAGGTATAATCAACTGTGTAGTTGGACAAGAAGATCATATTTTATCAGAAGAAGAACTTAACAATGATCCTTATAAAAAAGAGCTTTATAAAGATACTTTACTATTTATAGGTACTACTCCTCTTATGGCAGGATATCCTTTAGAAGATAAGCTTAAACCTGGATATGTTAGACTTGCAACTAGAGTAGAACTTATTAATATGGGTAAAGACAAGCTTAACGAAGGTGAAAAAATAGTAGGTGATGAAGTAGTTGAGGTTCCAAAACCAAACGAATTTGCTAAATGGGACGCAGTAGGTTTTGTATGGACTACTGACTTTGAATCGCTTACTGATGGTTGGAAAATAGCTGATAGAGATACTCAAAAACTTGAGTATATAAGTAGTCCTAACTATCATGCTAAATGGGATAAAGTTGCTGGAGAATGGAAAACAGATGTAGCTGACTTATTAGACGGTGAAAAGCTTTTACCAGATGGAAAAATAGAAAATGTTGAGAGACCGATAGATGATAATCAACATAAATATGAATGGAATAAAGGTACGTTTACTTGGGATAACGTTATAACACAAGAAGAATTAAAGGCAAATTATTTTAAAATAATAGAAAAACATAAGGCTGATTGTATCAATGCTGGATTTATGTTTAGAGGATATCAACAAAAATGTAGAATTCTAGACATGAACTGGATTACACAAAGAATGAATCAAACTAGAGACGATGCGTTAGCTAAAGATCAAATAGATTTAAAATATAATTTAATAAATGAGACTCCTAAAGATAAACTAATGAAAGTTGGTTGGGTATTTGATCATAATGAAGTATTAATGCTAGATATTATAGACTTTAAAGAGATGCGGGACAACGGAGCAGAGTGGACACAGGCCTGTTATATAACAGAGGAACTTCTTAAAGATGCACCTATAAACTTCGATTTAACATTAGATGACTTTAGAGCAGAAGTTTCTAAATATACTAAAGTTCAATCGTATATGGGGCCTGTTGACGAAAATGCTACAGCACCTGACAACGATCCTAACAGACCACAACCAATGATGTTGTTTAGATCTATGTCTACTGAACCTGTTAACTTAGAACAAGAGGGAATTGATAACAACCCTGCTCATAAACTAGGACTTAGAGGTTCTGAAGTAATGCTTGCAGCTCATTATGGTATGACATTAGAAGAGGCTGCAAAAGCTAAAGCTGAGGCTGCTATTATTCCTGAAAAACAATAATACTGTGACTAAATATAATACATATAATACAATATTATTTAAGGAGGATTAAAACATGACAATAGATATAAAGAAAATCAATGTTGTGTTACCTGAAGGTGTTTCTAAAGTTGGAGAGCTATCTCTACAAGGAAACATCGCAGAACTTACAGTAGTTGGAAGTACTACTGGAGTTAAAAATGTGTCTGCTAGTTATGATGGTGGAGAGGCTAAACAAGCAAGCTTTACAGTAACAGATGCTACATTATTTAATACTTTAACTCTTGAACCAGCTGATAAAGTACATCCTGGAGAAGTTGTTAAACTTGTGGCAGCATTTAGTAAAGTTCCAGTATTGGAAGAAGTAGAAATACTTGCACCTGCTGGATGGGCTGTTAAAACACCTGCTGCAGTAAAAGGAAATAATGTAGAGGCAGAATATACTGCTGGTACAATTATAACACCAAATGCTGGATTTACTGTAACATTTAGAAAAGGTGAGGCTGAAAAACAAGTTACTATAGCTGTGGAGGCAGTAGACGCTGTTATGGGTGAAATAACTGTAGATCCAATGACTGTTAAAGTTGGTGCTAAAACTAAAGCTATAGTTAACTTCGACAAACAACCAGAACTTTCTAAATTCGCAGTACAATGTCCAGAAGGTCTTACTCAAGACGGAGATGGTAAAGTAGTAGGAAACAGTATAGAAGTATCATTTACTGGTAAAACAGCTGGACCTGCTCAAATAGGATTTACATATGCTGAGCAATCTCCTAAAACATTACTGTTACAGTAGAAGAAAATATTCAAGTACAAACAGTTGATGTAAACCCAAAGTCAGTTGAGGTTGGGAAACAAGCTAAAGTTAAAGTAACATTATAATAAGAAAGCGGAGGTAATTAACATGATAGTTAAGTCTAATAGACTACTAATGTCTAATACCGACGTATACAATATTATAAACTCACAAGCAAATACTAAATTGGACTTATCTTTTGTGGATAAGTCCAACCATGTTAGACCTGATGAAATAAGAGGAGATCTTGATTTAATTAAGACTAGAAACTTACCTCTTATGAGACAAGTTACAGAGGCAGTAGAATCAGGTAAAATAATTATTTGTAGAAATAATAACGTAAGCAGTAGTATTGTATATGTTTTCGGTAGTAAAAATGGAGGTAACTCTATTGATAATGTATTTGTAAATATAAGCAGATTTTCTAAGGTAGAAAGAACTGTTACAGCCACTGGTGAAATGATTAACAAGCCAACTATTATCGGTGGATATGAAGTACTTTATAATGTACTAATAGGAGCCTATATGGGACTTAACGTAAATCGTGTGTTCCTTGGAGCTTCTACAACAAATAAAATAAGAGAGATCTATACTGACTTATTTGCTCAAGTGATGAGTAGACAAATATCGAACCCCGTAGACGGTATGAAGTTTAGATTTATGGTAGATCATTTCTTCTTTAATGGTCAGATATCTGGAGCAGAATGTGCTCAGCTTACAAACTATCAACTTGATAAAGCTGCTGCACTTACTAGTAAATATCCTGAATGGTTTGCTAGACGTGACACATTACCGTTTAAAGAATTTATTGAAATATTAGCGGAGGAGTTTCCATCTCTTGCGAGAAGAGGTCTTACTCCAGAAACATTTGTAATAGCTGCTGTAACAAGTCTTGGAGATAATGCTGTGTATATGCTAGATAACTATGCTTATTTAGTAGCAGTATTAACAGCTAAAGCTAGAAGATCAAAAGTATTCGCTGGATATATGCTTAAATCAATAGAAAGCGATGCTGGAACATTACTAAGTGCTTTATATCAAAGCGTAATATAAGGAGAGTGATATACAATGGCTCAAACAGTTGAATTAGTACCTCCTGGTTGCATAATTTTTATGGATAGAAGAATAAATCCAGCAGAACAATGGCCTGGTACAGTTTGGGAAGAATTGATTAACGAACTTTATATAACAAGTGAGAAAGAGCAACAACTAGACGATGCGGGAAATCCTGTTCATCCATACGATAAACTTATATCATGGTTAAGGATTTCATAGATAGGGAGGTTCAAATGTATTATTATATAGACGTTGAACAAGCCAAGCTAGGTAGGGTTCTACTACTTGAAAAATCTAGTGTGAGATTACCTAATATAGACACATTATATGGAACAGGAGTAGCTGTAGAACTTATTGCAGATACTCTACCATTTGGTGTTATATATGATGAAAAAAATAAGAGTGTTAGAGCAGCTACTACAGAAGAACGTAGGGCCAAAGCTCTTAAAAGACTTTATACTGGAGTAAGCATTCTCGGTAAGGTGTGGACTAAGGATGACTTCACTCTTGATACATTTGTAAAACGTACTGGAGATAGTATGACTGGTACTCTTAATATAACTAGTGCAACACCAATTAAAATACCACATGCAAGTGGTATTAGTGTATATCGTTCTGATGGTAGAATGGCTAAAATGGGTAGAACAAGTGGTACTGAGGCTTATATAGTAGAAAATGTTACTAAGTCTTATATACAGTCAAACCTTGAAATATTCGGTAACCTTAATGTAAATGGTGTTATAAATGCAACTGGCGATGTAATAGGTATGTCTGACAGACGTATCAAAAAAGATATAAAACCTATTAAAGATCCTTGGACTATATGTCTAGGACTTAATGGAAAGTTTTATAAACTTAGAACAGATAATTCAAAACATATAGGTTTAATTGCTCAAGAAGTAGAAGAAATACTTCCAGAGGCTGTTTACGAAGATATTAAGACAGGATACAAAGGAATAGCTTATGGTAACTTAGCTGGACTATTTGTAGAACTGTTTAAAGATATAAATAAAAGATTAACATTATTAGAAAAAGGGGGTGTAGAAAAGTAATATGCCTGAATCTAAAAATGTTAGATATATAACTAGTGGTAACGGTGCTGCTGGTATATTTAGAAATAATAACGAGCTTAGAACTATACCAGACGGTGTTATAGTTGTTAAAGCTGATGGAACTGCTGATGTGGACTTAACAGATGCTTTTGCTAGAAGTGCTCCTATAACTAGTGGTGATGTAGGATACACACATATGAATAACATAGTTACTCAAGAGGGACCTAAGTCTGTAAGAGTAAACGTTGCTAGTAGTCTTACTAATAGAATGACTGAAACAGACGGTGATCCTACTCTATTTAGAGGAGTTAGTACTAGAGCTGGTAATAGTGCTGTAGAAGTGATACCTCGTGCTAGTAAAACTCAAGTTGGTATAGTTAAAGTTGGAACTAATATAGATGTAGATACAGTAGGTACTATAAGTGTTAAAACGGGCTCTAAGGCCGATTTTGGCTTACTTAAGGTTGGTGATAACCTAAACGTAAGCAGTGGTGTTATAAGCCTTGCAGTGGCCTCTAAGAGCACTCTAGGGGGTATTATAGTAGGGGATAACATAAATGTTGATAGTACTGGAAAGATAAGTCTACAAAAAGCTAGTAGTAGTGCGTATGGAATAGTGAAAGTTGGTAGTAACGTAAGTGTTTCTGGGGATGGAACTATAAGTGTTCCTGTTGCTACTAGTGGAACTCTTGGAGTGGTTAGAAATGGAACAAATATTAACAACAGTGGTGGAGTTCTTAGTGTCCCTACTGCCACTAATACTACGCTGGGTGTAGTAAAAGCTGGAAGTAATATTACAATCAGTGCTGATGGTAGTATAAATGCTGCTAATAGTTATGTGCACCCTAGTACACATCCTGGTAGTATGATTACTCAGGACGCAAGTCATAGATTTGTAAGTGATAGTGAAAAAACTAAATGGAATGGAATGTTACCACTTGCTGGTGGAACTATGACTGGTATTATAACTGCTAAGAATGCATCTGGTGCGTGGATTGGTGGTAAAACTAATGCTTGTATGATAACTAGTGTAAATGCAAGTGCTTATACTAGTGGAATAACTTTTACTAGTACAACTCATACATTTAGTGTAGGTAGTTTGGGTAATGGTCAATGTGGTATTTATATGTATAATAATAGTACTACGGAAAACCAGACTGATGGTAAACTATATCTAGATGTAAGTGGAAATGCTTATTGCGGTGGACAATTTACTGCAACTGGGGATATTATTGGTATGTCTGATAGTAGACTAAAACGTAACGTAGAACCAATAACTGGAGCTCTTGAGTTAGTAAAGAGACTAAATGGGGTAAACTTTGTTTGGAGAAAGAATAATGAAAAATCATTGGGTCTTATAGCACAAGAAGTAATGGAAGTTGTACCAAATGCTGTAACTTATAATAAAGATAATAAAAGTTATGGTGTTAAATATGGTAACTTAGTGGGATTACTTGTAAATGCTGTAAAAGAGCTAGAACAAAGAGTTAGAGAATTAGAGAATAAATAGGATATAATGGCAGGCCGTGGAGCCTGCTATTTTGTGGCGAAATAGGTAAAAGCTTAAAATATAGAAAATTATATATGATATAGCGTAATGATGAGTTTCCAATATCTAAAACTTGCGTTATAAAAATATATTTTAAATTACAGGAGGTAGTCAATATGACTGAAAATTTAATGATTAACATGGAACAACTTAGAAAATTCCTTAATGGAAAGGATCATGCAACTAAAACTGAGTTACTATACACTCTTAGTGAAGAGGATGGAATGATACTTAGTATAGACGCTGAAACAGACGGTCTATGGGGAAAACCATTTGCTATTAGTGCTGTACTTGTAAACGGAAGAGGAATAGTAGTGGACAAGTTCAATGCTGTAAGAAAGAACTTAGATGATGTTGTAGAAAATGAATGGGTAAGAGAAAATGTATTACCAGTTCTTGATACAAGCGAGTCTGAGGAATACGGTTTATACGAGGATATGCTTAGAGCTTTTGCTGAGTTCTATAAAAAGTATAAACATATCCAAGTATTATGGCATATGGGACAACCAGTTGAGGCATTCTTATTCAGAGAATTACATGATCACTGCTTAATAGAGGACTTCGATGCTCCTTATACACCAATCGAACTTAGTACATTTATGTTTGCTAGAGGTATATGTGACATAGATAGTACAAGTGAGTTCATTAAGAAACATTGGTTAAATATTGATGGTCAGGATCATGATCCAATGTTCGATTGTAAGAGTGCTGCTTTAGTTTATTTGTGTATTACAAATAATGTTAATACTTTGGTAGAAATGTAGGAGGATGATAGTATGAATAATATGGTATTTGAATTTGGTGTTAGTTATTATCGTAGATCTATTTTTAATGATTTGATACCTATCGAGTTTAGTGCAGGTAGTGTTCTTAATAAAAAATTAACTAATAATGCATGTGAGATTATAATTAAGCAATCTAAGCAAGAAACTACTGTATGTATAGCATCTGAGGTACAAGAAACTGTTGAATTCTTAAATAATAAATTAAAGAAAAATAAACGTTTATTTTGGTATATTCTAGCTATAATGGCTGAGAACATTTTGATAACAAGAAATGAATCTTTTCACCGTGACACATGTAAAGGTTTCAGTAATTTAGAATTCATCGACGAATATAACAAGGCTTTAAGTAGACTTGAGGCTTTATATGATGGTAAGGTATCAGATTACTACTATAATAGTATGTCTGTAAACTACGATGCTTTACCTAATTATGTTTGTGAGTTTAAAGACTGTTTACTAGCTACTAGATTTGGTATAACTGAAGATGATGAAGAAGTAAGTGTTGATGACATTGATATTGAAAATTCAGATGTTTTAGCATATACTCATATATATTCTGATCCTCATATGGATGATGAGCGTGTTATTCGTCCAGAAATGCTTAAGAGAATATATGAGACATTACTAGTAGAGGTTGTTAAACAAACTGGTAAAGAAACTGAGTATAAGTTTTCTGCAGTACTAGCTGATAGAGAAGTATCACATTTCCCTGATTATAGAAGAGGTTTATACAATCAGTTTAAATTTGATCCGTTTAGACCTTATTCTATAACAGATTTCGACTTTGACGAGCTTAGAAATATAGTAGACGTTAAAGATGCAAAGCAATATAAACTATCAGACAATATATACGCTTTTCCTCTAGATATGGCTTGTAAATACTTCAAACCACTAAAGACGTATAGTTTTGACTGTGATAATTATGATGATAAAGGAATATTTAACAAATTAGACTTACTTAATAGAATATTTGGAGATGATGAAGAAATGGAAGAAAAAGTTATAGACGAAATAAAGGATATACCAGTAGAAAAGCTTGAAATCAAAAATAATAGCAGTGAATCTACTAAGTCTATTATAAGTGATGCTGAAAGAAACTTTATTAACAAGTTCGAGATACCACTAAGAATAATTATAGCAGACAAAATGAAAGATGGTAGTAAAATGTTTGTTGATAAAACAAGTGTAGGTATTATGATTAACAATAGAGTTCTAGCTGAAGTACAACTAGAAGCGTCAGAAGAAAAAGAATGTATGAGTCCAAAAGAGTTTAGAACTTTATACAACTACATTCTTAACTTTATAAACATAACTGCTAAACCAAGTCTTGTATCTATATACTCTGTAAATAATGGCTTGATGGCTAAAGAAATTGTTAACAGTTTATTTAGAGAAGATAAGCTAGAAGTTAAAGGTAAACACTTCATGATTAACGAAAATATGGTTCAATATTGCGGAAACATAGAGGTAGATGCAGACTCTTCAGAATTCGATAATAACGTTGAGTTTATGGAGTTTTTAAACAGCAAAATAAATAATGGTTCTAGTCATCAAAATAACAGTATTTCTGACAGTATAGACTAATAATCTATAACCAGAGTAGAGAGCCCGTTTGGTTGCTCTCTATTCTTTTTTTTGGCCTATTTTCTTAGTAATTAACAATAGTTATGTCTGAGAAGATCTTACAAATCCTATCAGATATTATTGGTTAAGAAGTATGAGAAACGTGTATCATATTGATAATACTTCTGGTTCTAATAAGAATATCTCGGTTATAATATACTGTATGATAACGATACAGCAATATTTATAACTAATTTAATGATTATTAGAAATGGTCAGTAATATTAAGAGTTTAGCACAAGCGGTACAAAATGTTCCTGCCATTAGAGGCAGTAATGTTGTAATATCGATTGTGTGTTATATATCTGGGAGTTCTCTATTAACAAAACTTTTAATATTATTCGTTTTGATTTAGACAAAGGAGGGTTATTATGAGAAATCATAATATTGATTCTCTAATATCAAGAAGAGCTATGTTTGATACTAGTAGAGACACAAGAATATTGTTCTCTAACAATATCTAAGATATTGTTAGTATCGATAATAGCTCTCCTTGTATTACTACATCTTATTACTACAATAGAATAAAATATAGCTTAGCACACTATATTGTATGGATGTTGAAAAATCAATTGATTGATCACATCATAGTGCTTTTTCTTTGTCTGTATATTGGACAAAGAGGAGGTGAAATACAATATGGGAATAAGTCTAAGTAATCACGAAGATAGAATAAAGAAATTAGAAGAAAGTATAATATCATCAGGAAAACTATCAGTTTTAGACATCGGGAATGTAACATCATCTTACGACTTATCTGATGTAGCAGATAATGCTTTACATCTTATAAGTTTTAACGGTTGCTGGAATGAAAATGATGGTTATGGTGAAAGAAACGTAATATGTTGTGTACCATGGATAAAAAATTACTATCTACAAAATCTGCAATGCTTGGGAGGTTCTCATTTTGGATATGGGGCTTATATTGAAATAAAATCAAATATAATATCAATTAAACCAAAAAACGGATCGAATGGTTGTATGAGGAGTATGATAATCATAACACTAAAGTTATATTATAACTTTAGTTATAATATATATAGGCTAACTGTTTCCATATCAAAAAGCTTCCTTAAATGTCTGATAAATTCATTTAAAGGAGGTGTGAAAGAAATATGGCAATTAGTCTTAAAAACCATGAAGATCGTATAGTAGCTTTGGAAAATAATCAGGCTGTATCTTCAGGTGATACTTTGTGGCAGCCTTGTACTGAAATAAAAATTAAAGCTTTCGATGGTTTATCACCATGGGCAAGATATAGAATCAAGAATGGTGTGTTATATGTTGAATCAACTGGTAGATTAGAAGATGGATATGGGATATTATTCAGAATACCAAACTGGAAGTACGGTGCGTTTGAATTTTATTCAGCTGCTGGATATGGTGATAAAAATGGTAATTACGAGTGTAAAAAATTTGCTATAGACGAAAGTGGATATATCAAAATACCATCAGTATTTGGTAGTCAATGGCCGGTTTTACAAGGATTAATGGTTACACCTCTAACGATATATTATATCGTTAGATATAATATATATAAGCTAGTGATGTTTCTTTCACATCTGGATACTAAATTTGGAGGTGAAAGAAGATGAGTATTAGTTTAAATAACCATGAAACTAGGATTAAAGCTTTAGAGAATAAGGGATTGGGTCAACTATTTCCAAATTATTCCAGCTCAGTAAAACTAGCAAATTCAGCGACAGATTATGCTCCACCGTCTAACGGTTATATGACATTTTGTTTATATGCGAATCAATCGAATACAACTTATTTAAATATAAACGGTAAAAGATATTTTCAAGGATCTGATGGATCAGAAGACATAGAAGGATCTATAAGTGGGCTTTTATTAGTGTCAACATCGGATAGGATTAGCTGGAGTTACAATGGTATGTATCAAGGTAACGGTGTTGGAGTTTATTTTATACCGGCTAAAATTTTATAGTATAAAATTTTAGAAATAACATCTTCTTTCATTAAGGAGGTGTTATTATGAGTGTATCTTTAAATGATCATGAATCTCGTATAAAGACTCTTGAGAATAAAACTGCTAGTGGAAATGGTTTAGGATACGGTCAAAAATGGTATAATGTTAAAGCTAAAAGAGTTAACGATACTACATATACGAATACAACAGGATCTCCAATAATGGTTGCAATCGGAACAAATCATGGTAAAAGTCTTAGTCTTAATATAACAGTTGACGGAGTTAGAATTTACAATGCAGCAAACGGAAGTAGTTCTTCTGGTCAGCTAGCAATGTGTTCTATAGTTCCTCCAAATTCGACATATAGTTGTGGTGGATCTATAGTCACTTGGAATGAGCTAAGATCTAATAATGAATAATATTCATTATTAGCAAGGGAGGTGGCTTAGAAATGAGTATCTCCTTAAAAGCTTTGTATGATAAAGTTAATAGTTTCGAGGCTTCTAAAAGTACGTGGACTAAAGGTAGTAATACTAATGGAAGTTGGTTTAAAGAAAGCTCAACTGGACTTCTAATTCAGCTAGGAAAAATAAACATACCACTTGACAATACTAGAACTGTAACGTTACCAACATCGTTTGCTAGTACAGCTTATAGTGTATCTGTTAATTCTGAACAATCTAGTAACTACACAGAGTGGACAAATGGGCATGTTGTATATAATTTAGATAAAAGTTCATTTGTAATATCTGGTAGAACTGAAGGATGTAACAGAGTTTGGATAGCTATTGGTTATTTAATAACCAATAGTATTAGATCGCTTCTAGGAGGTGGTCTATGATGGCTATCTCTTTAAATACAGTTAACTCAGAAGTTGTTAGAGCTCATAAACGTATTGATTCTATTGGATCGGGAACTAGGACTGGTTTTCCTAACTATACTGCTAGAACAAATATATCTGTAAATTATGTTGCACCATCTAATGGTTACATAGAAATACTAAGTAATATGAATTCTGGACCAAGTATACAAGTTAACATAAACGACGTAGAGGTTTTCTACTTCGAAAGAAGTGACGCTTATTGGCATATGATTAAAAATATTTCTATACCTATAGCAAAAGGTGATAAACTAACAAAATGTTCTGGTCCACATACAATATATTTCGTTCCAGTTTATTGACACAGTACTACAGGATTACAGCGTTGGAGAACAAAAGCTCCCAAGGTGCGACTCTGTCGCCAGTAAAACTTTGGTCAGGTACATTAAAAGCTCCTAACACATTAACATTACCAGAATTAAATAATTATTCAATGCTAATGATAATTTTTCAAGGATGGAGGAAGAACAGTAAGATTATTTTTAAAGGTACATCGGCATATTATGGTGATGCATCTGGTGATATTTACAACGATCATGCGTTTGAGTTCACTGGTAACAGCATTAAATATTTTGATACATACGGTAATTTGCTCGAAGTTATTGGTATAAAAGTACAAGTATAGGTTAAAGACGCCTATAACAAAACAAAATTTTATTCTAATGTCGTAATAAGATGTAGAATATCTCCTTTGTCTGAGATACGATAGAGGGGAGTTCTATTATGAGAATTATTTATAAAATAAAATCATCTTGGGATTTCATCTCCTCTCAAATATTAATTTATTTAAAAAGGAGGTGGAATTCTAAGATGGCAATTAGTATTAAAAATCACGAGGACAGGATTACAGCGTTGGAGAACAAAAGCTCCCAAGGTGCGACTCTGTCGCCAGTAAAACTTTGGTCAGGTACATTAAAAGCTCCTAACACATTAACATTACCAGAATTAAATAATTATTCAATGCTAATGATAATTTTTCAAGGATGGAGGAAGAACAGTAAGATTATTTTTAAAGGTACATCGGCATATTATGGTGATGCATCTGGTGATATTTACAACGATCATGCGTTTGAGTTCACTGGTAACAGCATTAAATATTTTGATACATACGGTAATTTGCTCGAAGTTATTGGTATAAAAGTACAAGTATAGGTTAAAGACGCCTATAACAAAACAAAATTTTATTCTAATGTCGTAATAAGATGTAGAATATCTCCTTTGTCTGAGATACGATAGAGGAGAGTTCTATTATGAGAATTATTTATAAAATAAAATCATCTTGGGATTTCATCTCCTCTCAAATATTAATTTATTCAAAAAGGAGGTGGAATTCTAAGATGGCAATTAGTATTAAAAATCACGAGGACAGGATTACAGCGTTGGAGAA
>NFZD01007765.1_pt1 | contig 16340 bp, 19 predicted proteins | sample 1095381 | NCBI WGS metagenome assembly NFZD01 (sample SAMN03609891, study PRJNA323583) | gut metagenome | isolation source: feces | host: Rattus norvegicus | place: Denmark: Riget | collected 2013 | reverse complement strand
TCTGAAATTTAGTCACGAACTCGCTAAGCCTAACGGTTTATTCATTGGTCATCTTGATAGTGTTGCTGTTAGTATGATTGAGATTGGAGAGGACAAGACTGGAATGCCTTCATTTAATGGAATGGAAATTCCTAAAATTGTTATTACTTTTGCTTCAAATGAACCAGAGGCTAATAAACGTCATTATGTATTTCTTCAGTTTAATGCTGTTGAATCAAATGCTAATACTATTCCTGGTGGTAAAGATGAATGGAAAGTTAATGCTGTATTTAATTGGTTCAAACATATTCTCGATATTTATGTTCTTAAAGGACGTGAGCTTACAGATGAAGAGGCTGCTGCTCTTTCTTTACCTTTTGAAGACTTCAATGAAAATGGTGAATATGAACCTGTAGAAGCTGAAGAAGTTATTGCTGGTTGGAAATCTCTGTTTGAGAATTTCGAGAATATTATTAATCGTGGTCGTGAAGGTCAGTCTTATTATAAATCTAAAGATGGCAAAGATATTTCTATTTGGATGAAACTTCTCCGTTATATTAAGAACGGAAAGAAAGGTTGGCAGCCTATTAATAATGGAGATTTAGCTTTCCCTACTTTTGTTGGTGAAGGTTGTATTGAAATCTATAAACAAAATGCTCTTCCATCTATTAGAGTTGATAGTATTAAAGAAGCTATTATTCCTATGAATGTTGAAAAGGCTAAAGCTCCTAATATGCCTGCTCTTGGTATAGCTGGTGGTATGCCTTCTGCAATGGGCGGAGTTCCAGTTGGTGACCCTATGATAGGGAATGGTACTGGATTTAACAATAATATTGGAGTTGAAGCCGCGGAAGATATGCCTTTCTAAGTAATCATTTGTAATTGGTTATATTAATTATAGTCTTCGTCGTGGTGTATATCATGGCGGAGACTATTTTTTTTAACTTATCATGGGGAGAAATATAAATTCGTCTAAACTTACTAAACAATACATACTTAGTAAAGTTAGTCAAGTTACTATCTTTAGTACCTATCTTAATTTATCTGACAATCTTGTTCAATATTGTATAGATACTGGAGAATTAATATGTTCTCCTATTAGAGAAGATGCTCATCCTACTTGTGGTTTTAGATATGATAATAAAGGTAAATTAAAATTTAGAGACTTTGCAGGCTTTTTTTGGGGTGATGCTTTTGATATAGTTGCATATATAATGTCATCTATTTATAATAAGTCTTATGATATTTCCAATAAAGATGATTTTATTAAAGTTCTACGTCATATTACTTTTACTTTCAAAGATATATTTTATGGACAAGAAAAAGATATTAATCTTGTTAATGAAATAAATACTGCTATTGTTAATATTAAAAATAAAAAACCTATTATCGAACTTGTTGTTCGAGAATGGAATGAATATGATAAAGAGTATTGGGAAAGATTTGGTGTTCCATTACAATTTCTTAATATTAATTTTATTTATCCTATTGACCAATATTATATTAATAGAAAAATTAATCCTGAGCCTAAATATTATTATAATCATAATGACCCTTGTTATGGATATTGTCTTGGTCAAGACCGTTCTGGTATTTATAATATAAAACTTTATTTTCCTAAACGTGAAAAGTCTGTTACTCGTTTTATAACTAATTGTAATCATCTTGAAGGTATTTATAATCTTGATAAAAGTGATTATGATATTATAGTTATTACTAAGTCTACAAAAGACAGAGTTTCTATTGGAGCAGCTATTTATCGCATTAATTCCCTCTACGGGGGAGTAATTAAAAGCTCTATTGGTGTTATTAATATTCCGCATGAAACATATCGTCTTCGTCAAAATGAATATGATTGGCTTAATGGAAAGCTAAATGATAATGGTAAAATAGTTTCTCTTATGGATAATGATAAAACTGGCAAACATGAAGCTATTTGGCTTAAAAACAATTATCATATTATTCCTATTATTATTCCTTCTTTATATAATGCCAAAGATTTTGCTGAACTTGTGGAAAATAATAAACTTAATGTTATTAAAGATTTAATTATAGATATAATTAAATATATTAAAGATTATCATGGAAAAAACATACAATCTTCTTGGAATCCGACCGAATGGGATAACAATGTGCCGTTTTAAAATTACTCCTAAAAGTGGTTATGCTATTTATATGAAAGCTATAACTGAAAAAGAAGAAGAGCGTATTGATAATGCTCCTAAATATTATGGAGAAAAAAGGCATGTTCTTGAAAATGGAATTGTTATTCCCGCTAAAGATATTTATTTATATGGAGAAGTTGATTTTGACAATCCTGAAGATATAGAAAATATTAAAAAATATAATATTATTGATATGAATGCTACTAATTCTATATATTCTAATATTGATTGGAGTAAAGGAACTTTTACTACTATTGATAATAAATCTAAAATATATAGTACTTATGATTGCGTTACATGGTTTAAATATTGTTATTTACTTATTGGTAGACCTGAACGTATTATAGTTTATAAACGTAATTATTCATTTAAATAATATGTTTTCTGATATTTATAGATATGAAATAGGAACTATTATTAATGATAATAGAACTACTATTGCTGCTACTGATGATTTAGAAACAGCTAATTATATTTATGAAGCAGCTATTAAGAAAAACTGTCCTGTTAATAATGAAAACCATGTTATTGTTTTCCTTTATGATTACGATAAAAATACTAATATAAATTACTATGATTCTGAATCTGAAGTTTGTTAATCCTATTATTAATCAATTAGATGACTTAAAATTAGTTTATCCTGAAATTGATTATTTTAGTTTTAAACATATTAAAGATTATGATAATGGAGATACTGATTTAATTAATATTCTTAATGATTTACTTAAAACTTTAGATTGTACTATAGAATATTCTTATGGAAGAATTTGTATGACTTCTTATATTTTATATACTACTAATCTTTCGCATTATTATTTTTATCTTACTCGAATATCTAATCAAATATTATATAATCAATATATAGATAAAGTTATTCAACGTCATATTGATAATTTAATATTTGAATATGAACATCCTTATACTCCTCCTGATAATAGAAAGAAAAGTAAATCTAAGAAAACTAAACTTCCTCCTAATAAATTTATTAAGCGAGTTACTCACGATATGTTTTCTGGTAAAGAAACATATTTATATTATAATCCTCGAACTAAAGAAGAACTTTATGATGACAATCCTGATTTGCTTGATAAATTAAATGCTCCTAAAAAGAAAGAAAGAAAGAAATCTATTAAAGTTAGAGAAACTGGTGTTCCTATTAGTGCTATGACTTTTAGTTTTAAAAAGAAATAATAAAAGATGTTACCTTTTAATTATAGATTCGGTTTATATAGAAGAAACAATTTTGGACAACCTTGTGTTTGGTATGCTTGTCCTTACAATGATTTTTCTATTATTGTATATCATGGCATAGTCGGTAAAACTATTACAACAGATATTATAGATACTAATAGAGAAGTTCATAAAGAAATTACTTCTCGTACTGTTGCTAAACGTAAAAGTGGATATAAGCTGCTTAGTGAAATAAAAGATAATGATATATTCCCCGTAGAGGGACAACTATTAGATTATCTTAACTCTTATCTTCCTACCGATAGAACTACTGCTACTGGTTTACTTCTACCTATGAAAGCTAAAACTTATGACAATACTAATAATCGTCTATTTAAGAAAGTTAGTGCTTATATGGGTCAGTGGAAAATTAATGGTCTTAGATGTTTTATTAGTGCTGAACTTAATCATGGTGATATGTTTAAACCTATTAAACTAAGATTTATTAGTTGTGAAGGTACTGAATGGCATAGTCTTAGCACTCTTGAAGAATATCTTCTTACTGTTATTGATAATAAACTTCTTGATAAAATGATTGATGAACATTATATTCTTGATGGTGAGCTTTATTTGCCTGGTCATACTGTTAATGAAATAAATCATTTTGTTAAAGATGCTAATTGTTATGAAAATAAACTACTTCAATATTGGTGTTATGATATTGCTATTGATGATACTACTCAATTTAAACGTCTTGAATGTTTAGTTAATTATCAAATTCGTTATAGTAAAGTATTTCATAATAAAGAAGAACATTTGAATAATACTGATAGATTTATTCTTCTTCCTAATTATCCAATTTATAATGACGAAAAAGCTATTATACATAGAAACAAATTTATTGATTTAGGTTTTGAAGGTATTATTATGCGTAATCCTGATGCAGAATATCAATATGGTAAGCGTAATCTTAGTATGATTAAATATAAAAAATCTACTGATGGTAAGTTTACTATTATTGACATTAAACCAGAAGGTATTAAACGTTCTCATATTCCTTTATTTGTATGTAGAAATGATGTAAACGATGCTACTTTTGAATGTCACGTCGGAGGAAGTCAAGAATATCAAACTTCTATTCTCCGAGATAAAGACAAATATATTGGCAAACAAATGTATGTTGAGTATGGAGAAAGAAGTGGAGTTAATAGTGTTCCATTTCATATAAAAGATACTTACATATTATAATATGTCTATTCTTAAATACGAAGTTATAAGTCCTGTTACTAATAGAAAAAAGCCCTATATTGATAATCGTGGGGCTTTTATTATTCCTGCTATTAAGAGAAATTATAAATACTATATTGAAGTCAAACGTTATAATCCTGCAAATCTTTCTTATGAATATTTTCTTATTCTTAGTATTACTAAATTTGATTCACAATGTCGAAAATGTAGAGTAGATGATTATGGTCGTCTTAAACTTATTCTTCATGGAGATTTTAAAGATTATGTTTCTAATGAAGCTGCTAATCGTGGTAATGTAGAGTTTGAGTATGTCGAAAGTGAGTCAGAGTATGACGTATGGCAGGTGTATTAAGCTGTTTTTAGCTCTGTATTGTAGAATCATTCCGGCAAGTATAACTTGTATTGATTTAGCAATCAGAGCTTTAAACGGCAAATGCTTCGTATAATAATTTTCCGAAATAAATTAGTTATTCTTATGTGATATAAATAATTTTAGTTATATTAGTGATATGAAAAATTATATTATAGGTATAGCTGGAAAACGCAATAGTGGTAAAGATACTATTGCAAGTATGATTAATTATATATTCTCTACTGGTATTACTAAGGCGTCTTATGCTGATTGGATTATTAAGAAAGTATCTATAGATAATACTAATAATGATAGAGTTATCCACTTCGCTGATGGTCTTAAAGATGTTTTATCTATTATATATAATATTCCTCGAAAATATTTTGATGATAGAGTGTATAAAGATGAAATGTGGTATAATATTCGTAGTAATAAATTTTGTTCTATTAATGCTAATTATTCTTCTGATACTTCATTATTTATTAATTCTATGGATTTAGACATATTTTGTGGTATTGCTAATTACATCGATGATAATCCTCATAAGCAAATTTATATTAAACTCCGTACTATTATACAATATTTTGGTACTGATTTATGTCGTAATAAACTTGCTAATGATATTTGGATTAGAAATACTATGACTAAAGCTACTGATAAAGCTATGTCAAGAAGAGTTTGTATTATTCCTGATGTTCGATTTGCTAATGAAGCTGAAGCTATTAGAAACAATGATGATTCCCTCTACGGGGGATTAATTATGGTCAAACGCGACATTTGCGATAATAACGAACATTCTAGTGAAATAATAGATTTTGATTGTGATTTTACTATTGAAAATAATGATACTATGCTTATGTTATTTTATAAAGTTATTTCTATTTGTCAAACTATAATAAATAAATAAATAATATGCGTATAATTGAACCTAATGTTGAATATTGGAAACAAGGAGATGATGCTGAAGCTCATATTGCTCATTGTGCTCGTATTTGTTATAAGCGCGAAATAGGTAACGATAAAGTTCTTATTGCAAATCTTTTAGCTAAAAATCATCTTAGTATGTTTAGACATGAAAGTGTTTATGCTATTATTCCTAATCATGATAGAGAGTTAAGAGACCATGCTGCTTATTATACTAATTGTCCTTATATTCAAATAAGAGTATTTGATGGTAATACTTATGTAGCTACTAATAAACAATTTATAATGGATAATATAGATTATCCTTTTATTAAATTAATAAATTATTATAAAGTTTCTGAAGATTATTTTAGTAAAACTAAAGTTGGTTTTGCTATGATGCGATATACTTTTGTTGTTAATACTCAAATTAGTACTTCTCGTGAATTAAATCGTGTTAGTCCTAATAATATTTCTGAACAATCTACAAGATATGTTTATGAAGATGGTACTATTTGTCGTCCTCATTGGCTTACTAAAGAATCAATAAAAGTATATGAAGAAGAACCTATTGTTGATACAATGTTCACTGTTTATTTAGATTCTTGTAATGATTCTTTTAAGAGATATAAGTTTCTTGTAGATAGTGGAATGGATAGACAAGATGCTCGTGGTGTTCTTCCTGTTGATACTGCAACACGTTGTGCTTATACTTATTCTATTGATGAGTGGAGAGCTATACTTGATTTAAGATATTATGGTACTACAGGTGTTCCACATCCTAATGCTAAGATTATTGCTGGTATGATTAGAAATAAACTTATTGAACTCGGTTATGAATTTAGAGATTAAGTTTGATACTATTAATTATTGGGGATATAAAATTTATCGTACTAAAAAAGGAACCCCTATTGTAAATAATGGAGAAGGATATTATACTCTTTCTGACCCTAATGATATTGATAGCGGCCCTTGCCGTCGTCTTAAAAGTGATACACTTAAGCATGTTAATGAATTTAGTAATAATAATTAAAAGTTTAAAGTTATGGGAATTATAGATAAAATTAAAAGCATTTTTAATTATAATAGAATTAATGAATATCATCTTAATATAGAAGATAAAACTCCTGTTAAAGTTCAAATTCAAAGAAAAGCTCTTTGCAATATGTTTACAAGATTTGGTTATACTATACATGAAGCTGTTGTTCCTAAAAGATTATATAAAAAGTATGCAGAAGCATTTGCTAAAAATGAAAAAGGAGAAAAACTTACTGCTATGGAACGTACAAGATTATTTGGTTATATGAATCCTATTTATCATTCTGCTATTTATCCAAAGAAACATGTTTCTCACAAAAATAGACATTAATATGAGTAAATTTATTTCTCTTAAATGTAGACTCGGTTTGCATAAATACGAAGTTTACAAAGAAGAAGAACTTACTGATATTAAAGGAGCACCTATTGGTAAAGCATTTATTAGTAGGTGCTCTAATTGTGGTAAGATTCGTGTAGATAAAATTCGTACTGTTGAAATGTATTAAATTATGGAATATTTATATATTATGGATTATAGTGATACTACTATAAGCAGAATTGATGTTGCTGATATAAAAGATGATGACATAGAACGCATACTTAAAGATAAAGGTTTTAATATTGATGAATGTGCGTATATGTATTCTGATAAAGAAATTAATTATATTAATGCAATAGATTAAATTATGAAACGCAGTAGAAGATATATTAAGAAACAAGAAAAGAGAAAACTTATTAATAAGAAAGCTCTTAGATATATTATTGAGCATAGTAATCTTTGTAAGCACGCTATTAAAGAACTTAAGATTGCTGGTTATGGTAAAGGTGAAGGTGGTCCAAATGATTGGATGTATGAACAAGTTCTTGAAGCTGTTGCTGTATTTTGTTCTCATGGTAATTCTGGTGGTTCTGCTCCTTATGAAATTCAATTAGTTAAAAAACTTTGCGATTGGGATATTATTAGTCCTCTTCGTTTTACTGATGATGAATGGAGACAAATAAGTGCAGATGGAACTTGTCAAAATATTCGTAAAAGTGATGTTTTCAAAAATCCTGATGGTAGTATTAATTATAATGGAGCATTTACTAAAAGACCTACAGGACGATATAGCTACAATACTAAGAAATGGACAGAGAATAAAAATCCTCTTTGTTGGAGTGGCGGATTATTTGAACATAAAGATAATGTTCTTACTGGTAGATATTTTAATAAATGTAATATTTTCTCTTGGAATATTAAAGATGGATGGATGCCTAAAGAAACGCAAAGAATTAATTGTGTTAAAGTAGAAATTTCTACAGATAATTGGATTATGGCGGTAGATGCTGATAGTAGTGATTTACTTATACTTTCTTGTAATTATAATATATGTTGGAAAGATTGTCCTTGTTTAAAGGATGTTCGTCTTGAAGATGTTACTCCTGAATTAGAGAAAAAAGCATATGGAGAAATTAAAAATAATAAATAAATAGTTATGGCGAGTTTATATAATATTTCTAATGATATTTATCGCATTTTTAATTCTGTTGAATTAAACGATGGCGAAATTACAGATGAACAATACGATGAACTTTGTATTAAGCAAGAAGAACTTAAAGAAAAACTTGATGCTTATGTAAAAGCAGTTAAAGAGTTTCAAGCTACTGCTGATTTTTGTAAAAAAGAAAAACAATCTATTAACGATAGACAAAATGTTTATAGAAATCGTGTTGAACGTTTAAAACGCGCAATGCTTGATGCTGTTCAACAATTTGGAGAACATGGTAAAAATAATATGTTTATTGAATTACCTACTTGTAGATTGTTTACTAAATCTTCTAAATCTATAGAAATTGATGAAGAAAGAGTTAATATTTTACTTTCTGAATTTGAACGTTATGTTAGAGAGCTTGTAAATTCTGGTATTATTTATACTGGAGAAGATGTTGATTTACAAGGTATTCTCGATAGTATTAATGCAAATATTATTGCTGAGCAAGGTGATTCGTTTGAACCTTATACTCTTTCTGATTTAACTACTCTTCGTGTAGGTATTAAGACTACCGCTTCTATTTATGAACTGTTTAGACATCATAAAGATGCTCTTATAGAATATACTAAAAATCCTTTGTCTTGTAATATTAATAATGAATCTTCTAAAGACGATTGGAAAACTATTATAGAACTTAGTAAGAAAGGACAAGTTTCTGCTCCTACACTTGCTACTATTGTTACAAACGAATCTTTACAAATTAAATAAATTATGGAAGATGCTTTTTATAATTCACCAAATGATAAGGGTCTTGTAACTATTCTTAAACGTGAGGCTAACATTATGTTAGCCTCTATGGATAAAGATAGTGAAGAATATAAGATTTATCATGCTCGATATGAAGACTGTATTAGTGTTATTCGAGCTATTGAATATGCAGAACCTCAAAATGATGATGAAATTGATTTTATCCTTAATACTATTAATCGTGTTTGGAACATTGGTATTCTTAGTCCGCTTACTCTTAGAAAAGATGAATTTTTAGATTATGAAGGAAAAGACGGTCTTAAACACAATACGAGATATGGCGATATTTGCATTGATAGAACTGGTAATATATGTAATCTTAATGCTTTTAATTGCTTAATTCGTGCTGCATATGTGCATGAAGATAAAACAGAACTTAATATAAATCCTTATACTTTGGAAAAGAATGCTCGTATTTATATTTCTAAAGGGGGTGTTATTACTGGAGAATATTTTGAAAAATGTATTATTCGTAAAGAAATTGTTGATAAACATTGTTATACTATTCAAAGTATTCCTACTATTCCTGTTTGTATTATCTTTTATGAAAATGATAAAATTTACGCTGTAGACCATAGAGAACCCAAATTTAAAGCTCTTTGTGATTTTTATGAAGTTCCTATATTATTTGATGATAACATTGCTAATAGTCATTTTAATATTCGTAAATATAAAAAACTTGATAAAAAATGAGTTATATAACTAAAGGAGCACCATTTAGATATAAAGGTGCTATTAATGTAGAAAATTGTAAAACCGCAGCAGATGTTATGTCTGCTGCTGGTCTTGATTGGACAGTTGCTAAATGTGAACTTGTCGCTAAAATGCCTTCTCATGGAGAAAGTTTTGAAGATGCAACTTCATTTTTTCATGGGAACTCACAATATAGAGAATGTACTAATGCTTATGCCACTTATCGTACTGATTACAATATACCTCTCGGTATTGTAAAAGATAGATATACTCCTATTCAAAATATTGAAGCTTTTAATTTCTTTAATGATGCCATTGGAAAAGATAAAGCTATTTGGCAAACTGCTGGATTCTTTGGTAAAGGAGAACGTATTTTTGTAAGTGCTAAACTTCCTAAGAATATTCTCGTTAATGGAGACCCTGTTGAAAACTATCTTGTATTTACTACTTCGCATGATGGTAGCAGTGGTATTAAAATTCTATTTACTCCTATTAGAGTTGTTTGTCAAAATACTCTTAATGCTGCTATTCAAACTTCGACTAATTATGTAAGTTTTAGACATACTAAATCTGTTCGTAGTAATCTTGATATTGCTGCCGAAATTCTTGGTATTTGTGATACTCGTATTGATTACTTACAAGATAAATTAATTTATATGCGTACTATTAAATGTAATGATACTAAAGCTCAAGAAATATTTGCTAATGTAATTCTTACAGAAGATGAACAATTCAGAATTAAAGAAACTGGACACACTGTTGGACAAATTATTACAAGAGATTGGCGCGCTATTAACGATTCTGAAATATCAATGAAGAAAGTTAATATACTTTCTGAAATGAATAATTACTATTTTAGTGGTATTGGACAGAAAGAAATACTCGGTACTGCTTATGGTGTATACAATGCTGTTACTGGATATTATTCTAATGTAGATAATGCCGAAGGTACTAAACGTATGGATAGTCTTCTTTATGGGGATAAATCACGTAAAATTGAACTTGCAGGTAATCTTTTACTTGCTGCTTAAACTTTAAAAATTATGATTGTAAATATTAAAAAACTTGATGAAAACGCTGTAATTCCAAGCTATGCTAAACCTGGAGATGCAGGAATGGATTTAACTTGTATTAAAAGAGAAATTGATAATGAACTTGATTGTGAAATTTATCATACAGGTTTAGCTGTTGAAATTCCTGAAGGTTATGTAGGTCTTATATTCCCTCGTAGTAGCAATCGTAAAACCGATTCTTATATGACAAATAGTGTTGGTGTTATAGATAGCGGCTATCGTGGTGAAATACTTATATGTTTTAAAGATAGAGATAGTTCAGGTGTATTAAATGAATGTTATATATCTCATGCTTTTGCTTATAAAGAAGGAGATAGAGTTGCTCAACTTATTATTATGCCTTATCCTCAAATTCAGTTTAATGAAGTAAATGAACTTAGCGACACTGAAAGAGGAGAAGGCGGACATGGAAGTACTGGTAAATAATATGTTTAATTTAAAAATTTAATTAAAATGAAAGCAATCGGAATTAAAATGGTAAAACTTGTTGCTATGACAGCAGCAGTTGCAATTGAAAAAGGTTATCGTGTTAATGGTAAACACGGAGATGCTCCTGGATATGAAGTAATATACGATAGTGGTTATAAGTCTTGGACTCCTAAAGAAGTTGCTGATGCTGCTTATTTTATTCTTAACGAAAATAATGATGGCACTAAAATTCTTAAAGAAGATGTAGAAAAGTTTATAACTGATGTTGAAGTTATGAAAATTGGTGATAAAACTACTATAGTTAATGCTCATACTCTTACTGGATTTGATATGGTTAAACATAGTTCTTGTGTAGACCCAAAGAATTATAATGAAGAAATTGGCAAGAAATATGCTATAGAAGAAGTAATTGATAATCTTTGGGCACATCTTGGTTTTGTTCTTCAATGGGCTAAAGATGGTCTTACAAGAGATAAAATAATTAAATAATGAATCCTCTACGGGGGATTTCACGGAGCGAAGCGTAGTGATTCTGTTATGGTCTGTAATGGTTTATATGTTCATGTTCTTGCTAATTTTGATTGTAATAGAATGCTTTGCTGCGCAAAGCAAATCCCCCGTAGAGGGACAGATGTTGCTCTATGACTACTTTTATTCTTTATTCACTTATTGCTCTTTCTTTGGCAATATTTGTTGTTAATGTTAAATGTTATATTACTGTTATTAATCTTGAAGATAATATTAAAATACTAATTGATAAAGTTATCAATCTTAAACAAGAAATTAGTAATGATAGATTTGATACTTCTGCTAAACTTAAAGTTATAGGAGAAAATGTGAACATAATTGACAAACAAATGTATAAAATACATAAAAATGTTATTATGAATCAAAAGTATATTCAATGTAATGCTGTTAAACTTGCTAATTTTATTAGAGATGTTAATGAAATAAATTCTAAAAATAAAGCTGAAAATAGCTTAGATACTAATACCTCAAATACTTTATTACACAAAAAGAAATTTATGAAAAATAAGCTGAAAACAGCTAAATATGATAATACGCTGGCACATCCTAAAAACAAATGATTAAACTATGCTTTAATTAGCACAAACAAGAAAAGGCTCACGAGGAAGAATAAAATCTTCTTTGTGAGCCTTTTTTTAAATATAATGTCAACTACTTATACAAATGTAAGTATAAAAAATAACCCCGGCAATAGGATGATTATCGCCGGGGTCTTTTGTATTAGTTGTTATTTGCAGCACGCAACTAATACTATATTTAACGCTATAAATATCAATTATTATATTATTAGATATAGGAAGTCTTTGATTATAAGAAACGCTAAGACGTTTCCTTCATCTTTCGGGGACTTCCCTGTGCAACTTCATCAACATTAGCCGAAACGCTAACCGTAAACTAAGGATGTCTAAGACTAACTACTATTGGTTTACGATGTCCTAAAGAACTAATGCCACCAGCAGCAAAGCTATCAAATTCAACATCATTTGGAAAATTGTCATCCTCTCTTCCTTTATAATCAGTATCTTTGTAGCCCCGATTCTATTAGTTGCGGCTGCATGACAAATATGAAAATAATTTATCAATCTACAAAATTATTTTGAAAAAAAATGAGGTGTAGCATTAGCCACACCTCGAACATATTATTCATTTAGTATTTCACCAAAGTTTTTAGCAATATTAATTCCAATTTGACTTTCACCAACTTTATAGTATTTATTATTTTTAGTAATAAATTGTATTCTATCATAAGGTCTTATTCCAGGAATATTACGTCTAAGAAGAATTTCAAGTTTATTATGTCCAGCATATTGACCACTTTGATATTTAGGATTATAATCAGGATCAAATAAAGCTTGTGGTATTAATAACATAGCTTTAAGTAAATCACTTGGACCATTCGCAGAAGCTATAGGACTACTCCAAGCAGTTTTATATTCTGTAACAAGACCAATAGGACTAAACATTGTACTATCACTATATAGTCTATCAGCTAAATATAATAAAGAAGCTTTAAATGTATCATCTTTAATTTCATCTTCATCATACATAGAATATAATGCTATAACTATTAGAACAGCAGCTAAAGCGCCACTAAGATCTCCTAATATACGTTTAATATTAGAACGTTCCCAATTAGAAAGATTATTCCAATTTAAAGATATATTTATAAAAGTATTTAAAGTTGCTTTCATAACAACTTGTATAGAATGTAAAACTATATTAGAACCATCTTGTGGACGATTTTTAATATCATTTTTAATATTAACAAATTCAGTTCCTAAAAAATTAATTAAAGTAATGTAAGCACCACGTTCTTTACTACCTCTAAATTCAGAATAAAATCCTTTTTTTCTCCAACGTTTAAATATACCATTATAAAGATGTTTATGATATTGCATAATTAAACTACCATACCATTTCTTTTCAAGTTGTGCAGCTCCATTTTTATTATAAACTCCATGTATTTTATTATTAACTCTAATAACTTTTTCTTTAAATTCAGCAATAAGATATTCTAAATCACCAATAGGATTTTTTCCTTTACTATTAAATTCTTCAAGAATATCTTTCTTAATAACAGCTTGTCCATTTTCAAAAGTAAATAATTCTTCAACAGTTTTATTTTTTAAAAATTCTTCTTTAGCATCTTTCATAAGATCATCACGTTTTTTATGATATGCAGTAGCTATTTTCTTATAAGAATTTTTAATATCTGTTTCTCCATGATCACGAAGACTATGTAAAAACATTCTGTTTATATCTTTTTTTCCAGTACTTACGTCATATTTTATATCTACAGCATATTTCATATTATCAATAAATGCTTTATAATTAGCTAAAAGTATATCATTATCTTTCAATACATATTCCATTGCTTGACGTTCAATATCCCAAGAAAAAGTTTTAAAATCTCCTATTCTTCTAACGCCATCTTTATCAGTATATAATCTATTTGATTTAAGCATTGCTAATAATACACTATTTTGCATATAATGTTCTCCAATAGATTGAAAACTATATAAAAAATTACGAACTCTTTCTAATTGTTTATCTAAATCTTCATCGCCAGCATTAAATTGCAATATTTGATCTATATCAACAATATTAAATTTTTTAATAAGAGCTGTAGTAATATTTACAGCTTTATCAGAATACAAACAACTAAGCATTTGTACACTATTAGATAAATATTGTTTTTCAGCTTTTGCAAATTCTGTAAATCCAAAATATTCATTTGCATATTGTTCAACAGATATGTTGACTTTACCAGTTGCAATATTAGCTATACCACCATATAAATTAAATATCATATATTTAGCAGAAGTAAGATTTTGAAGAAAATTAGCAATAGAACGATGAACACTACGTTCATGATATTGTTCATATAAAAGTCTTCGAGCTAAATTATGAACAATTTCTCTTGTTCTTGTTTGTTTAACTGTTTGATAAATAGTATCATCAATAGTAGAAACATTAGAATCTTTTACAAGTTTTTTACCCCAAAGACCTTTAATCATATAGGCATTATTAATATTTAAATCTTCAAGAAGCAAATATAAGAAAGGTTTTGTTGCTTGACGAGCGTTAAAAATAGTAGCGTTATGAATAAAATCTTCCATCACTTCTTCCCAATTATTATTAAATAAAGCGTTATCGATTTTTTCATTATTTATAGAAATTTTTCTATTTTCTTCTCTTACTTTATTAACTTCTTTAGCATATTCTTCATCAGACATAGAACTTTTAATAGGCAAAGGAATATATTTTTTAGTACCTTTATCTTCTAATAAAGAAAGCATTTTCATTTCTGCTTCTCTATCATGACTATAATCTACTTCTGTATGAAAAGAATCAGAATCTGCATTATTATGAACACTAATACCAAGTAAAGAACCTATTTGTCCTAAACCCCATTGTAGATTTTTAATTGATTTATGTTCTCTTGGTAAATATCCTTGTCCAACAAAACGTTTACCTTTATAAGTAGTAGCATATTTATTTAAAGTAGTTACATATAAATCTCTTAAAGCTTTTTCTTTAGAATTAAGATTTAAATTAGAATCATATTTAGCATTACCTATTTTATAATTATTACTAAATTCTTTATAACCTTCTCCTTTAAGACCAACTCTTTTTCTATTTTCAGCATTATTAATATATTCAGATTTAACAGTTTTTTCTAAATTATTAAAATTAGGAACATATCTTATAGATCCAGCAAGTTCACTACCTGGTTTTGCTTCAAGTTTAGTCCATATTTTAAGAGGGACCCATGCATGTTTATAAGGATTATAAACATGATTTAATTTAAACCATTCATCGTAAGCTTCATATCCTTTTTCTTGTGCTTCTTTTTTAGCAATATCATAGTATTCATTAGTAACAAATTGTACATTGTCCTCTATAAATCGAAGAGCATTAGTTTTATCGTGATCTACGTATTCTGCATCACTTGGAGTTAAATATCCAAAAATATAAGGATTAGCAACAAGTTTACCAGTTTCATCTACTTTAGTAAATATTTGTAAAAATTGTTTTCCTTGTTTACTATTAGCAATTCTTTTATAAAAATTCATAGCGTTCATAAATGCTATATCATCAGTTGCTTCAAGAAAAATTTGATTTTTACGTTTTTTATATTTATTTTTAATAGGTCTATTAAGAGCAGATAATTTATCATAAAGATTTGCAAGTTCTTCTCGTTCAGAATCAGAAATATAATTATTATTAAATAAAACATTATAATCTATATATCCAGTATCTTTATCAATACATTTACTAAGTATATTATTGATTTTATTAATAATTTTTATTTTTTCAGCATTATTAGAATATTTAAATTCATTATATGCTTTTTCATCATTATTTTCTTTTTTAGGATAAGATCTAATTAAAGGAACTTTCACATGAACATCATTAATTAAAGTAATTTCACTATAAGAAGTATCATATATTGTATTTAAATCTTCAATTTCTTCATCAT
>NFZD01012511.1_pt1 | contig 16387 bp, 14 predicted proteins | sample 1095381 | NCBI WGS metagenome assembly NFZD01 (sample SAMN03609891, study PRJNA323583) | gut metagenome | isolation source: feces | host: Rattus norvegicus | place: Denmark: Riget | collected 2013 | reverse complement strand
GAAGGAGAAAGAGATGAATAAGATTATATGGATCTTAGGACAGTCTCGACATGGTAGAGACATATCGTTCAAGTCTTATGGGGAGCTTTTGTTTATTGATGGTGACACTAACCATTTGAAGCCGGTTGTCACATCGATGGATAGTTATCATCGTAGGAGAAGCAATGTTATGATTATGGACATACACATGACCAAAGGCACTACATATTATGACAAGCTGTTCTTGTATCACTCAAACAACACTAAGATAGGTAATTATGGCTATGTGCTGTACAATAGCAAGACTAAGCAATGCAAGCATCAGTATTTCATCTATGATGACTTGAATGACTTGATACAGCATATCAACAAAGCATTGAACAAGATGGCAAGAAATGAGACTGATGGATTTCCACCAAAGAAGATGTGCTCACAAGAAAAGAATGTGTATATTGACAACAATAGGTTGTTGATGGTCAATGATTGGTGTCGTAGAGTATATCCGCCGTTGCAGACTATTTTTGTAGATAAGGAAGTATATAGAGATCCAAAAAGTTTTGTTGCTTCTTAAAATGTGATTTTTATTAAATCACATTATGAATCACATGGCTGACATTACACCAGGTGTGGACCAAGGAACAACTGAGATACAGATACCAAATCCATTAGGAGTCTATCTTAAGTATGAAGATGATGACTTTGTCAAGGAAGTAGCAAAAACTCTATTTGCTGCGGCACCACTTATAGAGATAGATGACAAAGGAAACATCAGTCAGATATCGGATGCAAAAGTAGAGCTTATAGCAGCAAAGTATGTCAAATATGCTAAGATACTTAAAGCCGCGGTTGATAAGAATAAAGAATAAAGAAGATAGTGGTCCTTCTAAAGAAGACTTGATTGCTGACAATGATGAAAAACAAAATTAATAGATATTAATAATAGTAAAGATGAAAATAGTTAATTTTTTTATTGTAATATTATTGTCATTATCTTCTTGTTCAGACTTGGTTCTTGAAACATCACCAACACCAGTCAATATTGTTGCAAATCCTGTTGTCATGTGTGACTATTCTATAATAGGGTATAGACGTACACAGGTATACATGTTACCTCCACGAAGATCATGGAGACATTCAAGTCGAAATTGGCATATCATAGATAGAAAGCATCATCTAAACTACACTTGGAGACATTCACATCATAACTATAATAAGATTACAAGACCTCAAGTTATGCATCCAAGAAATTCAGTCAATCGCCATAAGTGATATTATTAAAACATATAATGGGAATATTCCCAACAAACAATTAAACAAAATTAAAAGCAAAATGAAAAAGATTTTCGTAGCAATTGCCATGTTTATGGTTATGAGTTTTGCCTCTTGTGGCAACTCAACAAATTCTGCTGCATCTGCAAATGACACAGACACAGTAGTTGTTGACACAGACACAGTAGTTGTTGACTCGGTTGATTCAGTAGTTGTTGACTCAGCAACTGTTGCAGAGTAAGCTTAAAAGCTTGACAATGCAGATGCAGGATCTTACAAATCCTGCATTTTTTGTATATATTCACCAGGAAAGCGCCTCGCGCCGCCTATACGCGGATTATGGTTGACCTGATAAACTATGAAGGTCCAAATGATTTGATAGCCCTGGTAATGTTAAAACTATGTTAATCACTTGAAAGCAAAAACATGCTTTTCTATATTTATTAAGATAATGAACAAAATAAATTAATAGTAGACCTATATTATGTCGAACAGAAAAAGCAACTTGACTTTAGTAGTAGATGGCAACTGGCTTCTCATGTCACGCCTCAGCATTCTCAGAATGAGAATAAAAGATGAAGACAAGCTTATGAAAGAGCTTAAAGTGATGATGGTGAAGTCAATGAGTATCATGCTACGGAATATTCCTCAAATTGACAACATCATATTTGTTGCTGATGGTGGAAGTTGGCGAAACACAATAGAAGTTCCTTCTTTCTTAAAGAGAGATCATGTGACTTATAAAGGAAATCGTGAGAAAGACAATGACCTCAATTGGGATCTTGTCTTTAAGACTTACGATGATTTTGTAAGCACATTGTCAAAGTGTGGAATATGCGTGAGTAGGGAGAAAGGCATTGAAGGTGATGATTGGTGTGCTTATTGGTCTAAGACACTCAACTCAAAGAACACAAATGTAATCATCTGGTCAGCTGATCGGGACTTGACACAGCTTGTAAAGACAGATCCAAAGACAAAGTGCTTCACTATATGTTGGAACAAGAACTATATGACTATGGAGCTTGTTGAGCACAATCCGGATGATATGGACTTCTTCTTTGGATTTGACACAACGGCAAATCAAAACCTTATTGAGAACATAAGCATGAAAGCCAAGGACATTCATGAGATCAGACCTATTGAAGTGGTGATAGACAAGATTGTTCGTGGTGATGCTGGTGACAACATACTTCCTATTGTCTTAAAGAAAGGAAAGACATCTGGAAAGACTTTTCGTGTTGCAACAAAAGAACTTGACTTCAATATGGACATCACAAATGAGAATCATGTGTGCCAATGGGTAGATGATTTGATGATGAAGAAGACATGGCAAGGAAAAGTGTATAGTGACAAGTCAGAAGAAGATGTGATAGATCACTTTGAGTACAATAAGCGTCTTGTGTGGCTTAATGAAGACATGTACCCAGAAGAGATACTTGAGAAGATGAGAGCTCACACTATTATGGAGCCAAACAATGACTTGTCTGAAGCCACGCAACAGATACAAGCTGGGAAAGAAGAGATATCTGATATATTAGAGGAGATTTAATATTATGGGTGTAGAATGGTATGTTAGTATATTTTGGATATGTGTATGGTTAATTAGCATAATAGGAATTTTTAGACATTGGGATAATGATTGAAATATATGATAAAGTAATTGGTTATAGATTTATATCTTTGATATTTATAACATTATTAATAGCTTTTTATATTTTACTACATAAAGAATGAAATAAAAATGCCTTAGAAATCTTGAAATTTTCTAAGGCATTTCTATATTATATATGTAATAAATAAAACAAATATTTAACAATTAAAATATAATAATTATGGATAGAACTGATTTTAAATATAAAGGAAAAGTAGATAGATATCATGCTAACAACACAAAGTCAATGATGGACAATATTTGTGATACACTTATTAGTCTTAATCTTGACAAAGAGAATATTCAAAAACTTATGACTGATATTGAGAAGTTTGGTATTGCTTCTTATAATAATGGTCGTAGTTATCAAAATGCACATTTACTTTATAGAGATAGATAATTATGAAAGACAGATTGAATCAAACTTTAGAAGTCAATGACTTAGTTCTCTTTTATCAGGCAAATTCAGGTCTTCTTAGAGGTGTTGTGACAAAGGTTAATCCAAAGACAGTGACTATCAATCCACTTAGAGGAAATGAATCTGATGTTGAGTTTAGACAACGACTTCATGCCAACAATGATTATGATACAGTTACTGGACATAAGATTTGGTGGATGACAAAAACTTACAATAAGACATCACAAGACGTTGTAAAAGTAGGATATATTGACAAAGATGAAAATCCAATTGTGTTTATTGGTGAGCCATCAATTTGGAATAAGATGATGAACGAACAAATTTAATAAAATTATTATAATATTATGTTTCAGAAAAATGATTATGTTTTGTTTAACACCTATGGGTTTGGTAATGTAAGAGGTGTTATAGTTGACCCACACTACTCGGAGAATAAAAAAAACAAATGAGACATTTGTGTCATTGAAAGCAATTGTTCATTATAAAGGTGAATGTAGTTTGTTCTCTTTTATTGAAGTAAAACGTGAAGATGAAGTCAAAAAAATTGGAACATTTAACCCAGAGACAGGCATTTTGACATCAGAAGAATATAAAGACATTAAAACTATTAAATTATAAAAATTATGGAAAGGAATACATCAAGCAATGGACTTAGTTTTTGCACAGTCTTATTTCTCATATTTTTGACCCTTAAGCTTACTGGTCACATCACATGGTCATGGTGGTGGGTGACAGCTCCATTATGGGGAGGATTTGTTATAGCAGCATTTATCTTGTGTTTAATTGGATTGTTTTATGTAATTTTCGGAAACCATTGAATATATGGAAGACATTAGAGGAAATAAGTTGAATGTTGGTGATCTTGTATTATTTTCAGCCAATGATACAAATGACTTCATTATTGGTGAAATCACAAAGTTTACATCTACCAAAATGAAGTTAAGATTTGTAGAAGCTATCAATCCTTCTTGTAGGTATCTTAAGTATAAAGATCATTTACGAGCTGGCAATCAAGTTGTGAAAATCACTGTTGAAGAAGCATTTAAGATTATAAGAGAATGGGAGGCTAGCCTCCCATTCTCGTGTTAATTCAAAAGTATTTGATTGTACTCATCTTCCATAAGTTGTGACTTGACATATTCTTTTGCATCCAAAAGGTTTTGTGACTCACATACCTTATCATCGGCAGGCTTTAGTGTGATGTCACCTTCTTCATTGATGTCAAACTCAACATTATACTTATCATAAGCTTCAGTACAAATTTTCACAAGTTTAGAGTCATAATTGACTATCTTGTTTACAAATTCTTTATTCTCTTGTGTCTCATAGATATTTTCCATTTTAAAGTAAAAACAATCAATTTTATCTCTTATTCTGTACAACCATCTTTATCATCTGTTGCTTCAGATGGATCTTTAAGTCCCATCTCATTCACTAACCAATCTTTGAGTTTAGCTATAATCTTTTCAGGTGTATAGTAATACTTATAAAGATATGTAGCGATATCGTTGTTCTTTATTCCAAAGATGTCAATAAGCATCTGCAACTGATCTTTAGGAAAATCTGTCTGATTTACAAGAACATCGCAAGCTATCACTGGTGATGGTGTCACCTTATCAAACACATCCTTAATCATATCCATTCTTCTCTTGACTTCATTTATTGGATCATTATAAGGAGGACATGGTTTGTGTTCGGGATGATGTCCAGGATGATGTTCGGGATGATGTTCGGGATGATGTCCAGGATGATGTTCGGGATGATCAAAATGCGGCGGTATAGGCATATCAGGACCTGGCTTATGATCACATCCACAATCATGTGGAGGTTTTGGGAAATCATGATTATGCAAGCCTGGTCTTTGATGTCTCTCTTGACTTGGATCATAAGCGGGAACACTTATTGGTCCACTAGGTGCTTTACCAATCTTATTTCCATGAATATCATACATGTCTTCAGACATCTGATAATATTCATTAGAGAATGTGTTCATGTCAATCATCTCCCCAGTATTGAGCATTACTGACATTCCTTCACCAGTCATGACACAATCTTTAACTAAAACTTCAGTACCATTGATTTTAGATATCCATGTGCCTCTCATTTGGTTTACAGGATTTGGATCCATTCCATCCATCATAAATCCTCCATCATAACCCATTTGAAAACCGTTATTCATGTTTATTTACAAATATTTATGTTTTATTTAATAAAGATAGAAAATGAATTCTATAATTTCAAGAATTTAATTACATTCTTTCAATATTTTTTCCCGTTCTATCTCATCAGACTTCAAATAATGATATATAGTGCTCGCTATAGACACTATGTTGTCTTCATCAGTAAAATACAATACAGGATATTTCTTTGAAGCCTGCATAAACTCATTAGAGTCTTTAATCATCTTCTTTGTCTTATGGGATGATATTGAGTCTATCCATACAATTGACACTCCTTTAATAGACCTTGGTGAGGTCATATTGAACATAGAGTAAGTCATTGGTATTATTGCAGACATATAAGCTTCTTCTTTAGTTATACCATGTGACACTTCTAATGAATCTTCTTCTATACACAATAATGCATTGTTTCGAAATGCAAGATACAAATCATCATTATCCATATAATAAGTCCAGTTTGATATCTCTTGATCTTTTAATGATATGTCAGTTGAAAAGGTGTTAGCTATAGTTATAGTGTCATCATGGGACAATAATGATGCTATCACATCTATACATTTAGATTTGTCATTTCCTATTAGTATGACTTTGTCTTTATTGTTCACGTCAATATATGTCTGCATTTGGGTTATGATTAAAAATAAAAGTGAGTGATTTACACCACCCACTTTATATATTAATTTTTTATCAAGTCTGGTATTGTAGAGTCATATATGTCTTTCATTGGATAAACAGTATGTCTATCACCTATAGTGAAGAGCTTTCCATTATAGAATTGCTGTTCTGAATTGTTAGACAATACTTCACGAACATTCACATATCTATAAGACATATAATATTCCGCTTCATCTTCAACAGTCTCATAATAAGAGAAATTCATATAAGTCTCTTTAGGCACATCATAGCTTATATAAAGACCATTAAAACGATAAGCTACACCAGTTGTTGAGTTATATCCATTTATATGTTCTGGCCATTCCCAATAAGTGATAGAGTAACTATTAGCACATCTAATGTCTTTATTTTCTTCAGATGGATTATCTCCAATATATTTATTGGTTATATAAGAACTTCCAAGCACATAACTGTATTGTCTGTCTTTATCTAATTCAGGTTGATTCTTATAGATCCACTCATCTTGGAAGTCACACAGTATGTTCTTTCCTATATATACATAATCACATAATCCATATTTAAGCTTGTCAATGTTTGGCAATCCATCTGAACCAACTTCTACATGTCTGAAGATACCATTACTATCAGCTACCCATTTTTTGTTGTCATACTCTACAGTAAGTGCTTCAAGCTTCTTGTTAACATCAAAATAAGATATGTCTACTTTCTCCATTAATGGATAATAAGACACAACAAGATATTTGTAAGTCATATTGTCTTCATCACGCTTACCATATCTTTCATGACATCGTTTATATACATTGCTATATAAGTAAGTATCTATGTCATTCTGACTTTTAGCTCTGAAGAATCCATAACTCATGATATAAGATCCAACAACTTTAGACTTGTTGCATTGTGCTATCATGCTGCATGAGTACTGTGTGCACTTGTCACACCCATCACACATCCAAACCTCATTATAAGCATAATAAGTAGCATTTTTTGGCAACACCGGTGACTCATAAGTGTTTTTGTCATCTTTAACTAAAGAATATATAAGAGATCCTTTTTCTTCTTCAGCTCCATCAACAAACATATAAGTATATATCTTGTCAATAGACTCTATAGTATATTTTCCGGTATAAGAGTGAGGAATGTCAACATAAGATATTTGAATTGGATTTCCAACAACAACATTATACATATCAGTACCATTTGGCTTGCAAATAGATGAAATCTGGTTTTCTTTATCAGTCACATTTGAGCTCAACTCTAACCATACATTAGCATTATATTCCTTAAGACCTATAGTGTTGATTGATAATGAGTCTTCTACTTCTGTCTGCTCATATCCACCGGGTATCTTCTTTGGATCACACCATATAGTGTTAGTCTTATCTCCTACTTTACTGCAATATACACAATCAATATCCTCATTGTCAATATTTTGATAAGACCATCTTAGTCCTTTAGACTTGACTATATATTTAGCATTATCATTAAAATATTTCTTATAAATAGTAAGACTTAATGAATGACCATTCATCCAATCAACCCAAGGTCCTTTGCAGTTTTCAATATCAACATCTTCTTTTGTAAGATAAGTATAAGCATCATTAAATACACCTATAGAGTCATTTTGCAATTTTATGAGGTCTATAAGTTCTGTATACTCATTCTTATCACTATATCTTACTGTAAGTCTGTTGGCATCACCAGAGAATATTGTGTGATAATCTGTGACAATGCCATTGTCATTAAGCAATTTAGTGACATTAAGATAAGACTTAGAATATATCATATTGTCACCTGCTCTATCTTCATCATTACGCGGATAATATTTAGATTGATTATGATACTCATTCTTAGCTGCATTGCCTATATAAGTGCGAACATTGAACATATATGTATTATCTTCAGAATTATATGTGTTCATTTCATAAGCAACACTTTGATTGAACAAATTATTGTTTTGGACTACATTATAACTTCCAACTGGTGTTATGATTGATGACCATACTTTTATGTCACCTTCATATTTGCCCGCACTAATGTCAATTCTGTCTTTTACATCTGTAGCATTCCATATTGACTTGTTAGTTCTGAAGTTACCAGACACTTCTACATCACCACAAAGATTGACATAAGACATGTCTATGTCAAGTGTCTCTATTGGAGTAAGTTTGCTTTGGTCTTCATTGTTGACCATAGTAGTGGTGCCAAGATTAGGATTAGTGTCTGATGTTCCTATCTTCAAATGAGACTTATCTGAATTTCCATCCCAAGCAAAACCTATATAAGCATTCCAAAATATTGTTGTTGGATTTCCATTGAAGAATCTTCGATCAACACCTAATATGTTATATCTGTTTAATGATGTGACATTACGCTCTAATGTCTCAGCTAAGTCTATCATTGGATATTGATAAGTCAATGACTTGTCTTCATCATTAGCATCATACTTAGCATTTGGGATGAACTCATGTGGATATTTTGAATATTGTATAGAGTCTGGAATGACACCATATCTTATAGTCTCTTTATTCTTGTCTACTTTCACATATTGATGACCATCTTTATCAACTGATATGTAAGCTATTGGATTTTGATATGTGTTCTCAAATATTCCTATTCCAAAATGCCTTCCTTCTACACTATTTGTAGTTGACTCTATAATACCATCTTTTCTTACAACACCATCACTGAACTCTATACTAAAGTTCATATTGTTCTTATATTGCTGGTTCTTCTCTTTCATCTCTTCTTCATCAGAACCAACTTCTGGTGACATATAAGATCCAAAAGACTTAGTGTTTGAAGTCAATGATGCGGCATAATACTCAGCGGTACGATTCTGTACAACTGGGTATATCTTTCTGTTGTTGTCTTTAGTGTTGTTTTTAAGATTAGTGTTCACCGCACTAAATACAACCCATCGATGAAGATAATTGTCTGGAACAAAAGAATTCTCTGAATAGTACTTTATATAGTTTGGAAGACTCAATAGATAACCAAAGTCAAGAGCTGTTCTTTTTCCAGGTTGCTTGATATAAGTCATCTCAAACGACTTCTTAAATCCATCATTCTTTTCTTTCAACCCCCAGAATGATGTCACTGTGGTGTCTTTTCCAAGAGCATAAGTCAAAGACAATGGATTGACAACATCTTTATATATATAAGAGTAAGCTATATTACCATCACCATCAAAATATTGATATCCATCATTCTCTAATGCCTCCTTATTTGCATTATATTCTTTATCAGCTGCTTCACCAACACTCTTTATCTCCCTTCTTATTGCATCAACTTCGGTGTCCATAGATGAAGTGCATACAAACAAAGTGTCAACAAAATAAGCAAATGCATCTGTGTGTGCAATCTCTTTAAGATAATTGTCTGATGGAAGATAAGCAGACATCTTATATGGATTGGTTCCATCAAGATTCACACTACTATTAGTCACATAATCTACAGCAAACTCTTTCTTTTCCCATTCTATTGTGTCTTTTATACCATCAAGTCCAAATATAATGTTGAATCCATCATTATAAGATGATGTCATCACTATACTTGTACCATCAGAAGCAACAGATCTAGCATATTGATCTGTTATAATGTCATTTATTACCCAATATCCTTTGTTGTTTATATAAGGAAGAACAAATGTTGGTGTCCATTCTATATCTGATATTATATCATCATCTATATAGTTGATGAAGAAGTCATATTGTGCTGTCTTAGGATCATAACCATGTGCAAACACCAACTGAGCATTCTCTTCTTTCTCATTGTCTTCATTTCTATTGTTCCAAATTTTTGACAATGACTCAACAATGTTCTTTCCTGGCTTCTTGTCTGTTCCTAAAGACAAAAATGACACAACAATAGAAGACACTGTGTTGTATATTATAGAAGAATCATTGGAGTTCACATTATAGTTGACTTCTAAATCAGTTGGCATGATGATTGAGTACTCATCTTGCATACTTGAATGAACAGCACCATCTTGCTTAGAAGCATCAGACATCAGTTGCAACACTAAATGTGACATTATCTGTTGTTTGAGCTTCAAATTAGAGTCATCTCTATATAGAACATCATCATATATAGACAATATAGTAGGGAATATCTCTGTAACATCATTGACAAAATATTCAAGCTTACTTTCTATAAGCTCCTGGTCATTATAGTCATCTGACATTGGTTTTGTTCCTTTATTGTCAGAAAGCTTTATCTCAGAGTTATTTATAGGACTAAATGAGTTTACAGTCCATCCTACATTATCTTCAGTATACTCATCAAGATTTAATGTATAAGCATAAGTGAATAATGGAATATCTGATCCGGTCACATTAATAGTGGCTTCAGTTAATCCATTATTATTTATCATCATTTGCTTTATCTCATTTGGAAGCAATGTTCCATCTGGATCAAACCATTCACTTATCTTAGCTGATAATGACAAAGAAGAGTTGCCATTAACATCACCAACAGTAAAATACTGCACTCCTTCAATATTGTCATTTATATAAGTACCATCACCTTTATAGCAATCTAATTTCCAATCATCATTATCTTTATGCAAATATGTCATGACAAGCTTCTCATATTCACCATCCACAAACATGCTATCTTTGTCAGACACATCTCTATTAGTAATCATGAGATTTTCTTCATTTGTCATGAATATACGGAATCCTTCTACAAACTCACCATCAACAGTTATCTCTTCACAAATATACTCATTGTCATACTCACCATAGACACCTTGATCATGATGTCCAACAATCTTATATATTAAGACATCTTTTCCTATTCTTGAGTCATAAGTTCTAGACATCACAGCTGAGTTGCGATGCCAATATAAAGATCCATTGACTGTATTTGAGTCACGAAGACATATCTCAGATGGGTAGTCATCTACAGTAAGATTAGATATTACTTTATTAGCAGACTTTATAGTTATAGTAGAGCTTGCTTCTGTAGATTCTCCACCTACAATCTCTCTAGTACCATCTTCATTTATATTGACAATCTTACCAATGACATTATTCTCATCTTTAATATAAGTGAACTCTATAGCTACATTCTTAGCACCTAAATTACCAAGATAGTTTGGGAATAAGTCAGAGACTAAGAATTTTCCTGACACTATTGAATCACCTTTTACAGACAGTCTTTGGCCTAAATTTGCTAATGACTGCTTAAGATAAGGATCTGTGTAGTTAGTGAGATAGTTCTGATTGCTTACTCTTGACTCAAAAGAGTTTACATTTGTTACTGACATTATGATGAATATGTAAATATCTGTCTGAGTCAAGAGTAAGCATCATATTATATTAAAACATACTTATAATGCACTCTATAGAGCTTTGATGTCTTGTTTGCATTAAGCTTGACAGGATCAACAACTACACTTGACTCATATCTGTTGTATAAAAATAAAAGTTGCTGTCTCGTCATATTGTCAACAAGTGTGCCCTTCAACAACATACGCCATACATTATACACATTATCATCAGACTGCACTTCATCTATCTTATCTTGTGAAATCAATTTTTTTGAAGTGAACTCTAACATTGGATCACAATATACTATAGTTGAGTCATTAAAATATTTCTGCTCTAATGTCTGCACTCTATATTCAGAACCATCTTCATTAAGCTTTCTGTTGTTGTAATCTCTTACAAAATCATCTAAACTAGGCACATATACTGGCACACTATTTCTAGATGCAATAGACAAGTCAGTCTTCCATATTGTTGCATCACCTATAGAAGGATATTTACCTGTCTTCACCATAGTGTTTGACTTGTCTTTGACATCTTTGAACTTCATAAGCCATTGTCCTCTTATAGTGTTTGTCTTTTGTATTATAGGACTTATATGCTCAAAATAACGTTGGAACTCAACAAATGTGTTCTTGTCTCTTATTGACATACATAATTCATTAGGTTGATCATACTTGTTAAGTGTGGTTGTGTCTAATGACTGCTCAAATCGCATCTTTTGTACCACTTTAGTCGGGTACACCACTGTTGATATGTTGTTGAAAAGATCATAAGGTTGCGACTTCAAGAAAGGAATAAGTTGTCTATATACTAATGACAAATATCTTCTTCCAAATATTTCATCAGTTGTTATATCATGTCCGTTGACATACTTAAGCCACTTTATCTTGTTGTCATATAAATAATTAGGTGCCTCACCTTCATCAGCAGCATTATATTGTGAGACAATATTCATGGAATTTGTTGTGTTGTCAAAATCAGCTCTCAATAGCCAATATCCATAATTGACTCCATTATACTTGCAAGTGTTGAAATTCTCTATACCATATTCAAGATCATTATTATCATCTATTATAGATATTTTGGTTCCATCATACTTATAATATAGAAATTTTGCTAATGAGTTTTCAAAAGGCATGCCAAGATCTTTTCCAGTGACTTTTGTCATCATCCAATCAAGCAATGTAGGCTGCCAATAATGATTACCATCTATCTTTATAGGATCACCACATTCGGATGACAATGTCTTTATACTGTCATCTGTAAGCTCAATAAGCCAATCAACATCATTAGAGCTATATCTATAGTATAGTTTTCCTTTATTATCTTCTACTTCAACTTCTGATATGTCATTAAGAAGATAATGAGCATATATCTCAGTCTCTTCTTTGTTTTGCTCATATATTCTATTGAACAAAGGTATGAGAGAATGTCCAATAGGCTCATTGATTCCACCATCCGAAGAATAGTCTACTCTTGGTGTCTCACTCTTCATCATAGTACGCTCCCATTCTTCTTCTTTCTCTATTCTATAAAGATAGATGTCTCTATAGAAGGATGACATGTCTTCGAGTCTCATCATCTTCTCCATCATGTCATTGTCAAGTCTTACAACATCTATATCTATCATAAGCTCTAAAGCTAAGTCATTCAAGAAGCTGTATTTCTCACTTTTTCTGAATTTCCATAATCCAGACTTCTTGCTCACTTCAAGCATATCATAGAATATGTTGAACACTCTTAAAGAATTCTTGTCTATATTAGTAGTCTCATCAACATCAGGCTGCATCCACTCCATGTCACCTAACTTAGTGTAAGTGTCACAAAACATAAGCTTTCCTTTATCATCTTTAGTGAATCTCTTTGTTCTTATATATACATGGTCAAACCATCCAGTCTCTCTCCATTCTGGATATTCATAGTCATAGTTGCGACAAAGCTCATTATACCACCAATAAAGATGATCTTTTCCAAGAAGTCTTGCTTTCTTTGTCTTCATTGTTGACATAGCACTATCAAAATCAGCATTATACTTAAGCATAAGTCTTCTCAAATTGTATGAGTCTACCCATATCATGTCATCATCATGGTCAAGCTCTGATGTCTTTATCTTGTTCCCATTAAAAGAAGCATTTGCATCTTTCTTCACAAACACATTCTCGGCATATACTTTTGAGTTTCCAAACATCACCGGCATGAACATATATCTTGGAGACTTCATTAACTCTTCTTCTATAGTGTCTAAGAAAATCTCATACAATAAAGTGACTGCCTTCTTATACCTATAAGCCGTTGAGTCTTCCATGTTTATGTCAAAATCATCCAAAGACCATCCTTCACTGTTTCCATTAGCTATGATGTCAGATATGTCTTTACGTATCTTTGTATTCAATATTTCCTTGTTATCAAACTCATACTTAAATCTCTTTATATGCTTGTTGTTGAAGAACTCACTTTTTCTATATATAGAGAATCCATAGTTCTTATCAACTAAATTCTCTGGTGAGAACACAATGTAGCTATAAGAGACACCAACATCACCATTCTCTATATAAGTGAATCCTACATCATGTGTTGGTGTTGGATCTTGTTGTGAAGACACATATATCTGCTTTATGAATGGATCTTGCCAATAAGTGGAATCACTATACTCATCCCAATAGTATTTGTATTTTTTGTTGTTATAGTCGAGATATACGAATTTGTTCTCTTCATCTATATAGATAGAGTCAGCATGAATTGCTAAATTGGATTTTTCTATTATATAGTCGCGACAACTTTCAAGTGTCAGTATGTCAATAAGACTACTCACATATCCAGGTGCATACACTAATCTCTTTCCTATATTGTCACAAACATAATTATCATAAAGAGTCTCATTTGGATTTATTGGATCAAAATCATCTAATTCAGATGTATGGCATTTCACACCATATTTTCTGTCTACATAACTGTATTTTCCCCCTATAGTCATATAGCTCCAATGCTTTACATTCTCTTGATCATCTTCTAACATATAAGAGCTTACTAAAAGAGACATGTTGTGTATAGGAAGAAGCTCAAAAGAATAAGACACATATTTTCTCATCATATCAGGTGTTAAATTAGTAGACAACTGATACAAATCTTCTTTTGACAACAATCTATTTGTAGCTAAATCGAATGAAGCTTTGTCATAACTCATGTCTACTCCATTCTTCTCACACCATTTGTCTATTGACTTAGAATTATTCACCCTTCTTATAGCTTTGTCTATAGCTTCTTTCACATCACTATAGTCACTCCAGTCATCTATATCTGAGATAGTGAACCCTAAGTCTCTTGGATTCACATATCTTGGATTATAAGCTGTATTCACTATTATATGATCTATCTCTTTTCCATCATCTGTATAAGTAGTGTAAGTATATCCTTCTTTTGGTGTCTTTTCAGTAACTAGTCTTATATAAGCTTCATTTTGAGATATCTCTGAGTTCTTCTCATATTCTGATGGTGATATAGAGGTGAATGCTTCACATATAGCCCTTCTCTCATCACCATTGACATAAACCATATCATCTATGATATTCTTGTTAGCACGACAATTGACAGATATCTTTGTGTATGTTGATGTCTTGAGAATCCAATTTGCTCTATGCATGTCACCGGCTTCTCTCTTGCTTACTATATTAGGATTAGTTATGACAAACACACCAAACTTATCTATCTTCTCTTTGTCAGATCCGATCTTCTTATATATGTTTGAGAATGAGTGAAGAATTCCTTTATAATAGCACTCATCATTTCTGACATCACCCCATACACCATCTCTCATTATGTCATCATCAAGACTTAAGACATCAAACCATGACATTCCATAATTGTTGAACATATTCTCATAATCTTTAACTATATACTTATAGTCTTCACTCTCATACTTGCTTATGTCAGATCCTAAAGGGAACACAAGGGAATAGTCACTGGCTATGGAGTCAGTGTTAGCAACAGCCGTAGCTATTGCTGGTATAGTGCTTGTCTTTATGGGGAATTGTCCATATATAAAAGAAGAGTTCTGATTTTTTGAGAAAGCAAAACTAAGATTAGTATAATAAGGATGATCATCATCAGAAGCACGTAGTTTCCATCTTGAGTACATTCTGCTAAGCTTAGAAGAATATTTGTACTCTAATATTCTAGCTTCATGTAATGATGGATAGTTGTCATCCATAATGTTCTCTACTTTTCCAGCAGAATATTCCATAGCACCTGTATTGGTGTTCATGAACATCACTTGCTCTTTCAAATCATCATAGTTGCAAGACCAATCATAGAAAGGAATAGAGTCACCATCACTTGTAGCATAATGTCCACTTATAGTCACTATAGATCCTTTATATAAATGAGATTGGGTGTTGTCCATGATATTGTCTAAATCAAACTTAAAGCTAAGTGGCAACACTTGCTTCATGCACATCTTATTTCTCTTATAAGAAGATCCAACACAATAGTCAAAAGAGTTCATAGTGTTGAGCTTCATGAATAAAGATCCTATAGTAGAGTCAACAGATGATGTCTGTCCACCATGACTTAAGTCTAATCCATACACATTACCATATCTCTCATATTTAGACATATAGATAAAATTCTCATCTAAATACTTCTTATAGTTGTCTAAATAATGAGACAAATAATTTCTTTTGTTGTCATGATCTCTCATTATGTTCACCCTTATCTTCTTCTTAATGTCTTTATAAGAAGATTTGATGCCAACTATTATATAGAAAGACATTGGTAAGTCATCAGGATCATCTACATATATAGGGGCAAACATCTCAAACTGGTGTCCATACTTCTGCATAGACACTCTAGAACAACCATACTCTAAGTCAACATTACGATCATATATAGGATTAAGCTCATCTATTTGTGACACATCAGCATTAGAGAATGAGAATCCATTCTCAAAGAATGTGTCACTATAATAGATATAATATTTCTTCAA
>NFZD01008892.1_pt1 | contig 16394 bp, 21 predicted proteins | sample 1095381 | NCBI WGS metagenome assembly NFZD01 (sample SAMN03609891, study PRJNA323583) | gut metagenome | isolation source: feces | host: Rattus norvegicus | place: Denmark: Riget | collected 2013 | reverse complement strand
CGATGGTATATATACCTGCTGATTTGATTGACGATAAGTCTAATGAAATTTTTGCCATGTTTATATAAACTTGATTTCAATTTTCTTTATTTATCAAAGCACCAAACGGCAAAAATTCGATTTCGTTCAAAATAAGAAACTCACCGGCGTGATTGTCGGTGAGTTTTTGATAATCTAAGCAGAAATCGCTTATCTAGTATTCTAATCAGCGAGAAAATGAATTATTTAAGAGCGATTCTGATACTCCACGAATAATTGTCTGGAATGACTTCGACTTCACGCGAACCAGTCGCTTTCTTCAGTTTCTCGATTGTCATCTCTTTGAGTTCTTTCTGCCTGGTATAGAACTTAAGCTCTTCTTCGCTCTTGAAGATGTCGCACAATGGAATCTCGACAGAAGCATACGGATACTTCTCCTTTGTTCCTGGAATGATGCTGTAACGCTTCTCTTTCTTATCTTTGAGGATAGATATAATCTTTTCAGTAATCATATCTGCTGCCCCCTCGACTGAAAGTGTCTCACGCATCATCTCTTCATACAGACTCTCGCAGAGTGTCTGCTCCTTTTCCTTTTCTGGAGTTTCATTCTTCTTGGGCTCGGCTGTAGCATCAGTCTCCTTAGTAGTAACGTTGGCAGATTCGGCTTTCTTGTCTTTATCTTCTTCGTTACCAGATGTAGTCACTGATACATTAGCGCCCTTGAAGTCGTCTTTTGTGTAACGCTCTGGTGTAACTCCGAAGAAATCACCGAACAAATCGTTGACTTTATTGAACGAATCCACAACTTTCTGTTGCTCGTCCTCATTCAGTTTGTCGAACGAACCAGAAATAGTCTTGCTGTTCGTTACCATGTCTCTGAAAGACTTTGTGCTCTTGAGAGCCTTCTCACGATAAGCTTCTTCATCGTAAGGAAATCCGAATAAACTCATCAAACTGTTAAATGTAGTGTTCATGTTATTATAAATTTAAACGTTTTCTATTATTATACTTGCAAATAACGTGCCAAACTGACATTATAGCATCTCCCAAAAATGTTTGTCGACAATATCTGCTATTTCGGCAGACATATCTTTCTGAGAACTGACAAACTTGTCGGCAAAGTTACAAATTGTCTCGAAATCTGCCTTGTCTTTCTCGCTTACATTATTAATAATATCGCACGCACACGTACGTGTAGAGTTATCACTTAACTTTTCTTGCTTCTTTGATTTTTCCATCTGGTTCTAATATAAAACTTTTCCTGGCATCAAGCATAGCGAAATGCTCATTTATCTCATAATTATCGAACGATTCCGGATAGTATCCCGGATGTGACAAGTTATGAGCAAATATTTGATAGATTTTGTCTTTATACACAATCTGTTTGCGACGATTCGGTGCTTGTTCTAAAAGCCATCCATATATGTGCTCTTGATAGTCAGCCCATATCGGACTTCCGATGCTGAATCCTCTGCCGCCTCTGTCTGGTCCGACCATTGCGAGCGGAAGAACATTTCCCGTTTCCAGGAGATTATTCATAAAGTCAGCGTTCGGACGTTTAATCGTGTTTCCTTCAAAACACATATCTACCCATCCTTTCAAAACACCAGCGTGTGTGAACAGTACAAGAGTGTCGTCTATGAAGCAGTCCCACGCAAGAGAAAATACGTCCTTGTTATCTCTGAACAAAGACTTTATTTTCTTTGCGAAATGCGTGCAGTAGCGACACAGATATATGTGTTTTGCATATTCATCGTCAAAATAATGAAAGTCGTGATTGCCTAACAGAAGATGTACGTTCTTATGCTTCTTAGCAAGTTCGATAATTTCCTTCAGCATTTCGATGCCCTTAGTCACAGTCTCTGCAATTCCTTCCTCTTGTTCGAAACCATACGGATCCAAGTAATCGCCCATAAACACGACTTCTATAGAGCCAGATTCAATTTCGTTACGAAACCGGTCTATATCTGCTTTCCAAAACGCTCTGCAATGAACGTCTGGAATAATTAATACTCTATGTTCAAGTTTCTATGTCATTTGTCTTCTTTTTCTTCTTTCTGCTCTTCTTTGAATAAGATATATACGCTGTGAGCGCCCATTCTTAAAGCGTCTGAATTACATATCGTACCGTCTTTGACTTCATCTGAGTGAAGCAACAGTTTGTTACTCAACCATCTATCGAACGACAAAAACGGATTGAATATCAAGAACTCAAATGTCTTATCGATAATAGTTTTAACCAAGTCGAATGGAGCAATAACTATCCTCAAGACGATGTTAATTGCTAAATCGATTCTAGCAGCAGTCTTCAGTTTCATGCTTATATAAATATACCTTTTCTAATTATACTTCAAAAGAACGTTTTAGTTTATATATCAGAATAAAAAAATGGAGAAGCAATCTCTCGCCTCTCCATTTCTTTGTTCTTATCGTCAAATAGTATTAGACAATCAGTTTGATGTGTTTCTTCATCATCTTTGTCTCTACACCATTGAGGATGATGTCTACGAGACCATCGGCTCTGTCAGATTCTTCATCGGCATCGATGTAAGATGTCGGGTTTACTCGAATCTTTCTGAGCGGTTCGTCAGCGTCTACTGAATCGTTGTCATCCATAACAATCACAGCCCATGGCCAGTTCTCGGTATCGACGGCAATATCCTTAGCCGGGATTTCAATCAGTTGTCCATCCTCATTCATGGCACGAACGAACTGTTTTGATTCGCTGACGTCCTTGACGCTGATTCGCAACGGGAATGAAACAATCTGGTCGTCTTTCATAAGGAATCCGCTCATAAAGAAACGCTCAGAATTGAAGTCATTATACTCTTTACGATAGTCAGTCGGGTCGTTCTCAACCTGGTCTGTCAGACGAGTTTCGGGATTGATTCCCATTCCCTCACGAGAACCGAGTCTCGGCTCATCGGGACAATCTTCGAAACGATTGCGCATATGCTTTGACATATCAGGACGTATATCGCGGGCAGGGATGATAATCGTATGACCAGCGCAGAGGATAGTTACCAACTGTGATTCTTCGATGTCATCGACTACATCTGTAACAGTTCCGCGATACTCAAGCCATTCAACGTCTTTCTTCGGATCCGGACCATACTGACTCATAATCTGGAAGATAACTTGATCAGTCGGTTCGAATATCCATGCATTTTCGTACTTTCCGCCGTCGACTGGAGAAACGCTGATGCGAGTCTTCGGACCACGAGCGAAACGTGCTTTGTCGATGTCAATACTTTCTTCGACTTTCGTATAACGAGCCTGGTTCGGGAGAACGAGTTTAAACTCTTCCGGTGTCTCGTTCACAGCAGTAGCGTTCTTGCGAATCTTCACAGACTCTTCAGTCTGCTGCTGGTCCAGACAACCTACGACTTCCTTAGTCTTCTGCTCTCTTTCGACTTCAGCATCAAAGTCTTTGTCTTCCTTAGACTGGTACTTAGCATCGTGAGCAGCGATTGACTTCTTGATGTCGCCGTCAGTTCCGAGTTTGTTGTTCCTGCGAATCTTGCAGTTCTCGTTGACGTTATCGTTAACGCTTACGGGCAGACGATTATAACTCTGGCCGGTCAGTGAGCCGAATATGCTGTCAACGATGAACAGACAGTCTTCGCGGCGCTTCACGTTCGTAGCGACGATAGTCTCTTCCGGATTCTTGATGTCACGAGTGAACATCGTTGCGTTATAGATAGCATCATTGCCACCCAGAACCTCCTTGAAGATGAACTCGAATTCCTTCAGAGGACGATAGAAGATCTCGTTCTTAATGCTGAATATAGCAAAGCCCTTGTCTCCGTACTCAATCGTGAAATAGTTCAAATCCAAATCACCGTTGGTGAAGTGCTGTTCCTGAAGTCCGCTGACTTTGACGTCCTTGCCGTCTCCCTTTGCGTTTCCGGCTGAGAGTGCAGCAACGTCGTGCATCGACTCAAGAACGTCACCAGCAAGACGCTCGTCATAGTTCTCCAAAGGCTCACCGGCTGTAGGCTGGTCGATTAAGCCCTTGTTGTGCTGAGGAGTTTCTATACTGCCACCGTCAAGTGTCTTTTTTGAAAGATCGACAGTATCCTCAGTCACTTCCTTATCAATTTTTGAGGACTTGGCGGCACCCTCATTTAAAAAGGGCGCTTACCAGTCTTCTTGATATTCAGGATAGCCTTGCGGTTTTCGTTCACAGCATTAGCTTTCGGTGCTTTTTTAGATTCAGGAATGATTGACTCATCCTCATCTTCTTCGGGAGTCTCAGTCTCGTCGGGAGTCTCTGTTTCCTCAGCGTCTGCTTCTGGTGCGGGAACTTCGATTTCCGTTCCATCAACATCAGTGTATGTATCAACCGGGTCTGCTTCTGGAACTTCTGGAGCGAGAATCTCTGCGGGAACCTCTGTGTTGCTCTCTTCATCATCGAGGTCGAAATCAGTGAACAAATCTTCGGTGTCAGCGATGACGGGTTCGTCATCAGCAGCTGCTACAGGTTCTTCTGCTGTCGCTTCTGGTTCGTCGGCAACTACTACTTCCTCTTCTTCTGGTTCAGTGATGTCTTCAATAGCGGGCTCTTCTGCTGCGGGTTCGTCAGCAACGACGATATCTTCTTCCGGCTCTTCTGCTACAACAGCAACTTCCTCTTCGGGAGCAGTGTGAAGATTATCGAGTTCTACCGGATTCACAGCAGTATTGTCAACAGCGATGCCCTTGTCGAGTACTTCGTTGTAACGAGGATTCTCTCTGATAGCACCCATAATAGCATTATACATAGTAGTTGTGATAGCCTCAGTTGTTTCAAGAACTGGCTCATTCTCGCTGTTCAGATAGAAGCGAAGTTTGATGGGCTCAGTGTACTTCTGACCATCGGGGCTAATCATAGGACGCACCAACATCACTTCACCGGACTTCTTAATCTCGTTTGTCTTGACATTCTCGTCGAACATCACGTTCACGATATTGAATTCAGAAGTTTCTACGTGAGGATTGTAGAGGTCAGTATTCGGCTGTGACTTGTCTTCGATAGGGCTCTCGACATTGCCGCCGAACAAATCAGTAGCCTGAGCAGCGTCTGCTTCGCCGGTCTCTGCATCAACGACTGTGTATTCGTCTTCATCGGGTTCAACTTCATCAGTGTAGATGTCCTCTTCCTCTTCTGAAGGAATCAAAATATCTTCGTCTGAAGAAATCTCTTCCTCTGATGGCTGTTCAACAGTCTCGTCATCGAAGAAGTTGTCGTCTGTGTACTCGGTTTCGTTCTCACCGTCACCGAAGTCAACCATATTGACAGTATCTTCCTCTTCAGGTTCTGTTTCAAGTTCATCCTCTTCTTCAGGAGCAGTTTCTGCTTCAACTTCATCAGCGACAGCGTCATCGACTTCTGTTTCGATATTAGCAGCGTCCTCGTCACTTACTTCCTGAGCCAGATACTCACTGAACTCGTCATCAGTAACAGCGGCTTCGGAACCGGCTTCCTCAGCAGGAGCAGCAGTCTCGGCATTGGCATTAGTAGTCAGAGGAGTGCTCAGTTCGTCCTTGTAATCCTCAACTTCGTCAGCATCGAGAGGCTCGTTGCTCACTTCCTTCGTTACGTCGTCGCCTTCAGCATCTTCTGCTTCGTCGTCATCTTCACCGTCAGCCTTAGCGTCGGTTACTTCAGCAGTTTCTTTCTGCCACTGCAAGTACTCATCCTTAACATCCTGGAGTTTCTTCTCAGCGTCAGCGATAGCATCGTCGAGCTGCTGTTCGATGTCAATTGTAGTAGCCTCTTCCTTAGCAGCCTTCAGATCCTCAAGAGCCTCTTCATACTGCTCGATTGACTTTTCGTACTCATTCTTGGTCTCATTCAACTGAAGAATAATCTTGTCCTGTGCAGGAAGAAGGTCTTCGAAGAGTGAAGAAACGTTGATTTGGAAGTGCTCGTTGATAGCATTCTTACAGAAGATTGGATTAACGTTACGATAGAAAGTCTTGGAGTTGATGTCCATATTCTCAAGAGAAAGGAAGATGTTCTCGTCCAGACGATATAGAGTAGCGCTAATGTTAGGATTGCTGTTCAGAGTAATCTTCTTAGCGAAGTGCAAGTTGGCAATGTTGTTGAAGTTCTCATTCAAAATTGCTGCACTGATGAAGAAGTTAGTATCATAAGACTGATAACGCATACAGAGTTCATTCAAGTTGCGGATGCTCTCAGCGTCCTCGATGTACTCATTATTACCATCAGCCAGAACAACACGATCTTCATAGATAGTAGCCCACATATCCTCGCCGTTCAGATAAATCTTATCTTCGTCAATCTTCACGTTAGGCTGAGCAATCAAACGGCTCAACTGAACGAACGACTCATCTAACTGCGACACGTTCTTCTTGTCGAGAGGACATACAGTGTTACCGTTCTTCAGATAGTAACCTTGATTGGGAATAGAGAATACAGACTGGTTCTCACGAATGAAGAGAACAGGACTGTACAGACTCTCAACACTGACGTTCTCACGAATCATACGAATCTGGTCAGTGATTGAAACTGCCTGCTCGCTCAGAGACATCTGCTTGCTGTCAGCGGTATCGCGGATAACTTGCAGCATCTTGTCTACATAAGGATTAGCAGCATAGGGCATCAAAGCATTGATAGCCTGAATCAGACTCTCATTTGTAGGAGCGAGAATGAAACGAGTCACATCTTCTTCAACGAGTTCAGTATAGATATAACTGTCTGGACTCTCTGACATCTCCTGGAGGATGCGAGTCAGCAGAACTGACTGATAATTCTTGTCAGTCTTCTCTTTGATGTCCTTGATAGTCTCATTGACTTTCAGGATATAGTTGAACGGAGTCAAGTCGCGAATCAGAGACTCATAGATACGCTCCTGATAGCAACCGTTGACCATAGCGTTCTCATAGCGGTTCAGGACGTCACGCAGTTTGAAGTTCTTAGCTACATCACCGTCACTCAGCAAAGAAACAACTTTCTCATTCAGACCGAGTTTGTTAGAAACATTGTCGAGAGTGTAAGCACTAGCAATCTTATTTGCTCTTGCCTCGTCTTCGTCAAAACGCTCGTTGAGATACTTCTCTACGCGCTTCATAATGACGTCTTCCATACGGGCATCATTCTTTGCAGTCTGCTCACGAACGAAAGCACGAGACTCGTTCACTGAATTACTGTGATACTGGATCGGCTCTGCTTCCAGACACTCATTAACCATTGAACGCATAACACCGGCACGCTGATACTCGCCGATATTGTTCAAGTTATCGATTGACTCAAGAAGAATGTCTCTTGTCATATCGTTCTTGTCTGAATAGAACAAGTTAATGCTCTCAAAGAGGTCAGCGTAGACAATCTCGTCAGTTACTTCAGAAGCCAGTTTGAACATCTGAAGAAGATTAGAGTTCTCACGAAGATTCTCGTTGATAGTCTGCATAGCAGCAGCAACTTGCTTATTGCCAGTCTCGAAGTTCTTCAAGCCGTCAGCAAAACTCTCATACAACAGATACTCAGGCATTCCGTCCTGGATGTACTTGTTATAGTGATTCAGGAAAGAAGTCAACTTAGGAGTCTTTGAGTTCTCCAGAAGGCCGCTGATGAATCGCTTAATGTTAAACTTCTTTGTAAGATCGGGAGCATTCTTCTCTTTGAATGCTTCGTTGACAATGTTGCGCAGGTCCTGCTTGATCTGTGCTTCTTGCTCTTTGTTTCTTTTTACTTTAGACATTATTATATAGTAGGATTTAAATTTTCTTTATTTATATAAGGTCGTTCGATGTATTTATTCATAAAAATGACGAAAATTGAGCATAACTCTCTGAAAGACAGAGAGTTATAAGAATTTGAAATATTTTGCAAATAATTGAGAAAAATCAAATTTAGCGTCTGAAAGTGTTAAATAATTCAAATTTTTGACATTTCTCGAATAAAATGTTGTTTGAATGAAAATAAAAACGTATCTTTGCAAACGAAAAATAAATCGAGAAGTACAATAAGAAAAGATATATTCGATATATGATTTGGAGAGAACTAAAGACCGGAGACAAATTGACAGTAGCTGTCCCACAAGGAGATGGCAAATACGATATTCAAATATCTAACGTCATTCAATGCAAGAAATTCAGCGAGACGAGCAAATCGTATTATCTAAAATTCAAATATACGAATACGAACGGCAAACGCACAAGATGTGCGTGCCTTGTTCACGAAGCGCTTGAACATCCAGTGAACTTCATCGGTGATTATAAGAATCTGACCGGAGCAATCAACCCCGATTCTTTGATTATATGCTGTGAAGAGAATGAAGCATTGGTAAAAGAAGCAATCTATTCTGTGAACGCTTTTATGATAGCGAAGTACGAAAAGCAGATTAGAGAACTCCAGGAACGAGTAGAAACTTTAAAACATATTGAAATATGAGCAACAGCAAGAAATTGGAATTAAAATCTGTTGACCAACAATTTGAGTTTATTCTCAATACTCCGTTTTCATTAGTCGCTATCAAGAACTGGCTGATAAGTGGTCTTAATGCTATATATGCTGTAAGACCGGACGGAACGTTGGGACGTCCAGACGATGAATATTATATATACGATTTCAAAGAAATTCGTGTTCCTCATAAAACAAATCTTTATAGTAATGATGATGCAGATATGAGTCCGTTTCATATCGCTAACTGTATGTTCAAAATTGAATTGTTTGAGACAAGCGGATGGAACGGATATATAGAAACAACGATACAACACTTGAAAGTTTCAAAAGTTCGAGATTATAAAGAAGATAATCTCATAGGATTCTGTGTGAACATTTTCAAAGTCGTTCATAAAGAGACGAAGAGTTATACGAACATAGACGAAACGAAGTGGGAGAAGTTTTTCTTTAAATCTATCGCATTTAGAAATATATTCGAACTGAATGATTCTATATTCGACAAAATGGATTTCAAAAATCCACTAGAGACTGAATATCCGAAAACAGTTCAAACTAAGGCAGAATACAACATTCGTCTCGATTCTGATTTTATCAGAGATTTGAATATGTGTTTAGAGATTGAGAAAAAAGAAAACAAAGATAGTGGAGTATATTCAAAAATATATGCTACATATAAAGGAGATGTTCTAGATAAGAAGTTTCCTCAAAATGAACAAATTTGTCTTGTAGAAGATGCTGCAAAAGAACTGTTATCTCGTGGAAACACATTGTTCGAAGAAATAAAAATTAGATTGAATATAAACATTTAAACAATAATACAATATGTCAAAAGAAACATTTTTCACTAACGAAGATCTCAAAGAAAAGATGGAAGTAAATAACTATCAACAGACTGGTTCGCAACTATTCTATTTTCCAACTGCCGAAGATATGAAAGTGTCGCAGACAACTCGTGAGAAGACGCAAGAAGCATACGAGCAAATAGAACAGATTTCTGAGATTTGGTATTAAATTTCGAAGATATGACGAAAGACGAAATGCTTAAGAAATATTCTAAATGCAACAGTGAAGGTAACTATGAAGAAGCACAGCGCAGAATCAAAGAAGCGATGCAAGCCGGTGAAAAGTACGTTTATCTTCCTGGAAAAGAAGCATTAGATTCAGAGTTCGACTGGATATGTACATCAGAAACAGCATCGAGACTCGAAGAAGACGGATTTGATATTGATAAAGTTTGGAATCCATGTGAATACTATAGTGTCGAATGGGGCTACGAAGATTACAAGTAAATTATAAACGAAGCCGTACAATAATCAAATAATATTGTACGGCTTTATTGTTCTTCACTTATTGTACACTCTCGTCGTCTTGATAAAAAACCATACGAATCCTACATATGCTAGGACGATAAATCCGACGAGTACACCCATAACGATTTCTTCTGATTTGGGCGCACCGAAGTCAAGAAGCATACAGTAACCACCAACCGACATTCCAGTTAATAAAGTGTAAGCGACTAATGCGAAAGTTCTCGATATTGGGTTCGTGAAATGTAACGAAGGAAAACACAATTTTTTCATAATTGTTTATTTTTTGAAAGTTTAAGAGCGTCAAAATACATTTTAGTTACATCGTCTCTAAGTGTTCGAGATGCATTCTTCAGTCCAGCAGCAGTCTTACGGCAGACTTTAATTTTCTCAACTAATCTGTTTACATCATCAACATAGAGTTGCTTATAGACATCGATTATTTCATCAAGATTTGACAATTCAAGTGTATCATCATCTTTACAAACGATTGTAGTTTCGTAAGTCCGACGACAATCTAATAGTTTGTCTTCATATACGCACAATGGTCGTGAAACCCAGACTCCCTTAAGTTCGATTCCACTGTGAAATGCTACGAACTTTCTGAACACCGGGTCGCTCGTGACGATGAAAAACGAAACGGAACCATCGTCTTTAGTCACTTTGATTAAATTCCCACATTTACAAAGCGGAAACCACTGTTGTTCAATTTCTTCTTGAGTCTTCTTCATATGTTCTTCTTTATTGATTATACTTATCAGACGAAATTTTGTCTAGAAATAAATATAGAAAGAACATATCAATATCATCATTATGCAAAAACTGAACGTCAATAAGTTAGTCAAAACAATAAAAGATGCGTGGTTTCCAGACATCTGTGCAGAGAACTACGACAACGTAGAATCTTTCTGGAAAAGCGTAGACAGTCGTTTCGAAGACTGGAAGGAATCGCTTGCGAATGAATTGAACGTAACTACAGAAGAACTTGACACATTCGTTGAAAATTGTGAGATTCTGCCATCATATGAAGTTTCAAACGAAGACTGGTTACAGTGGACGTATAACTCATACTATTTCGAAGATGCGTGGGACGCATTCCCCGAGGCATATGAGTACAATCCTTACTTCAAGTGCTCTGTATGCGGACGTCCGATTCAATACGACTCTCGTGACACTGTTGTTCTGACTGACGTGAGGTGGCATCAAGTGTTGGACTATTTCAATATGTCTCAACTAGAAGACGAATATGCAAAGAATGCTTGTGATTGGTGGCGAACTTCAGACTTGCACGGAAGACTGAACGGAAAGCGGCCTGAGAATACTTATCTGTTTATATGCAATGATTGTATGGAAGAAGCGTTAGGTCGTCCGATTATGCGTGCTGACCTTAAGGATTGTCCGTTCAACGATGAATTCTTCGAAGAGCATCCGTTGCTTGAGTTCCTTAACGAGTCATTCGCTACTGAGCCGTATGACGTTCAGACACAGATGATATTCAATGCTGCCAAGAAGATGTTCGGCGTTACGTATGATATTCGTGAAGCCGGTTATGTGCTTCCGGACGGAACAATGCTTGACTTCAGCGGTCGTCACGATGCACCGGATCCAAGGGATTCATATGATCTCAAAGGACGCAGAACGAGCGACCATCGTGACATAGATAAGATAAAGTATATCAGTGATGCACAGACTGACATCTGTGACTTTATTAAGAGAGGTGCTATCCGTATTGACGTCCATGCTGGAGCAATCAATCTCTACTTGAAACCAACCAAAGAGCAGAAGGAAGTATTGCGCAGACTTATCGTAAAGAACGACGGTTATGTGTACATCAACTTCGGATATGACGGTGCCCGGTATACGAAAATCTTAGGCGATATTGACAGATACTTTGATGAAGGTATCAAGCCATAACCCAATCAATTGAGATAACTGTTGATAGCACTGACAACACGTGCAGATACAACATCATCGAATTCCTTATCTGTGAGTTCAAAGACACTCATCGTCTTCTTGATGACGATTCTCTTCAGCGATGTGATATTCTCGATATGAATATCGTAAGAACCCATTGCATTATATGAAATGGTGACGAGTTTCTGGACGTTGAGTTCAATTCCGGCTTCAGTAACGTCAACTACTTTCGTGACATTTCCGATATAAGTGACGAATCCCTAGACTTCTATCACCTTGAAACTCTTTCCGAGAAACTTCTGCTCTGCTTCATTAAGCGCTACGTTATGCTCATTCTATTCTATGCGAGTGAGTTCTTCTTCTTTCTAAGTCAAGCGCTTCTTCAAATCGCTGATTTCCTTTTCTAACAATGACTTATTGATCATATATGTGTGTTTGTATTAATTTTCACGCATTGACGATGCTCTCGATATACTTGAACTGCGTCTCAGTTATCTCCTGAGCATATACTGCTTCAAAGTAGTGTTTCTCTGGTTCTCCCGAAAAGTGGTCAGTGACTGTAGTACACTCTGTGCAGAATACACGTCCGTCCCTATCGATACCGAAGAGGTTGTTCTTACGAAGTTCATAGTTGTCTTTGCGATATGTGCCGAACCAGGTGGGTGCTTTGTCGTACTTGCTGATTGCGTATCCCTTTGCGGAGATGTAAGCAGCGAAATCAAAGAGTTCGTAACAACTGTGTTTCTGATGATATGAATTCTCATAGCGCCAGTATGTCTTATCGTCTTCTGCTGCGAATGTGTCTTGAATCTGGAAGATGTATGTTGTCGGCTTCTCAATCTTGTCGTTCTTCAGCGTAATTTGATAGTAACGTCCCTTATAACCTGAGAACTGAGACTCTGTGCTGCGACGCTGCATTTCATCTTCAAGGATGCCGCCCTTGAAGTTTAGAATCTCTGTAGCCTTTGCATATGGATACTTTGAGATGCTTTCGATGATTTCGTCGATGAGTGCCGGGCGCAACTGACGGATTGAAGTGAATTCTTTCTCTACATCAGTGTCTGAGAATGTAATGCTACTTGCTGTTGAAACAGAAGCGACGTCTGCGCTGTTGTATGAAGCGTCTTGTGTAATATTTTCTAAAATCATTTTATATTGGTTTAAAATCATTTTTATATTTATCCACTATATTGTACTTATGAGTTTTCAATTAGTTACTCTCAAAATTCGATTTTTGAGATTTCACACATAGATAAATAAAGAAATTGAAGTATAAGCGGCTCTTATGCTGTGCTGCTTCGATAAATAAAAAGAAAAATAAATTTTACGTAAAATAATATGTCTGATTTTGAGAATGGTAAAGCTGTAAGAACTTCCGTTGGTACTCTCGGTCTGTCACACTTCCGTAACAGCCGCGTGAGCACTTCTCAATGGGAGCCTATCTATCAGAATCTGTTCAGCGTCCAGTTGGTTGCTCCGGAGGGCCTTCAGGACGGCTCAGAAGAGCGAGTGAACACAATTCTTGAGGGCGTTAAGAGCGTAGGAACAATCACTGCATCTAAAGGTTCTGCACCTGTGACGCAGACTTATAAATTCGCTACCCGTAGCTTCGCTGGTGCTACTCCGGAGTCGACCTATATCGACTTGCAGATTCAGTTCCAGTTGAACCTGAGCTACGACAATCCTAACGGTACGCCTTCTAACTACACTTATAACTTCCTGCGTCAGTGGGTCGACCTCGTGTACGATCCTCTTACTGGTCGTCAGGGTTTGAAGCGTGAGTATGCATCTTCACAGATGATTGTCACCATGCACGACCGTGCTGGTACTCCGTTCTGGCAGTTCATCTTCTACCAGATCTTCCCGACAACTGGTGCTCCTCAGCCCAACCTCGACTACACATCAGGTTCTCTGATGGAAGGTTCGATGACATTCCGTGCTGACTGGTGGGACGAATGCTCACTCTAATGTGCTGTGGATTTATTCTGATGAAAAACAATAGGACTTTCAAATGAAAGTCCTATTTTATTTTGTGTATATTGAAATGATAGATTTTATTCGAACTTAACTAGTTCTTTATTGCAATCGATTTTCACATCGTGATTGATTGCATTCTGCATATCAATAAGAATCATCTTGTTCTTATATATTTGTGCATGAGACAAGTCTATCTCATCGAACCAGAAATTCTCAACTAAGTATTGTATCATATTCTGAGTAACAATCGTATTGATTTCGATACGATGATTCTTCACACGTCGAGTGATATATTTCAAATTATTCAACTCATCTAATGAATTGACTTTCAATGTTCCAAATACAACAAGACTTGCTGATTCGGCATCAGTCTCTCTGATAAAACTTCCGAAACTAAAATCGCCCAAACTCAGAGACGTATTCTCTGGAATCCGAATTTCAAGAGACTTATCATTGAGAACCTTGACTACTTTCAAAAGACGAGCAACAGACGAACGAGCCCCACATTTTACAAGATAATTATAATGACTTCCTGCTGCTCGTTCATTCAATACGTATGTAATTTGCTTTTTACTCTCAAATTTCGCTCCGAGAGTCTTCAAAGATTCAACAACATAAGACATATACTTATCATCAAACGTATGATATAAATACAACTGCCTAACAGTATTTTGACTCACATAATCAGCAGTGTTAAGATAACTCTGAGAATCTGGATTAAATGAAAAATATGCTGTTTTTAATTTCATCGGAGTTATTATTTGAATGAACTTATTTAGAATCAGACACGATTCTTCGAGCACATTCAACATATAATCGATGTCAGATTGCTTGCGTTCGTCATAGTCGAAAGTAATATACAAATCATCGAGTTTGAAGTACAGAACTCCGTTACCGCCATTGAACGCTCCCCAAGTCTATTTCTCAGGATCCAAGAAATTAACGGGATGTTTACCATCGCTACAAAGTCCACAGAAATCGATGTTATCGATATACTTTCCTTTCTATTGAAGAACTTCCAGGCGATATTCGTCTTTTGGTAACAAATTGCAACGTGATGTTACTTTGTTCAATGTGAAATGACTAGCGTGAAACCAGCAAGAATGCGTACCAATTTTTGTAGCATTGCTGCTGTCCTTGATGACTTTGTCCCTATTGTTTTTATTGATGTCTTTTGGACTCAGTTCGTCGAACAAATCTTCGAATATATAATTACTATCTGAACTCATTATGAAGTGAAATCTCTCTTTCATTATTTATTTGCTTTCAGCGCACACAAAAAAGTTCCGAAAGATTTCTCTCTCGGAACAAACAGATAAAATATGATGACAGAATGTATTACACTTCGAAATCGAAGATGTCCTCAGGATTGATTTCACTCTCTTCTGAAGTTTCTTCTTTTTCATTTTCGCCTTCTTGTTTTTCTTCAGAAGCATTCTCATCTTTGGGTGTCTCTTCTTCGTCATTGAACTCGAAGTCTTCAGTCTCATCTGGAGTCTCTTCTGTTTCTTCTTCTTGATTATCAAGACCGTAAGATTCATCGTATTCACCAGAGTTATTTTGATGCTGAATGAAATTATACACTTTGTCAGACATCTCCAGCAAATCACTAGGCTGAACATTGTCAAACAACTTTGAAATCTTAGTAGCAATCTTCAATGACTCGATCCGCAATTGCTGTTCGTCCATCGGAGACTCTTGCTTCGGTTTGTCGTTTCCGTTCTGTGCGTTATCGCCGTCGGCTTCTTTTACCAGGAACTCATCATTATCGAAGAGTTCGCTTTCCTTAATATTCTTTTTGGGTTGTAAATTATTCATAACTCGTTAAATAATGATTTCGTTTTATCAGGCCTGAGCCGGACCCATTGAAATGTAGCGCTGAATCAATGCAGCAACTTTGAATACTGTGTCAACATTGTAGCCAGACAACAGTTTCACTACGTCAAGAGAAAGATCAAGAGCCTTCATAGACAACTCTTGCTCAGTCTTCGTTTTCGTACCGATAGTCTCAAAATCAGAAACGGGAGAACCGGCTTCATCAAATGATTCTATAGTATCTTCGAAGTCTTGATCGTTTGCTTCAGCAGCATTGAACACTTTTTTGTTGTACTGACGTTCAGCGTTCTTATTGTATGCGGGCTCGATTTCGTTATCGTCAGCCTCGTTTACTTTCTTCTTACTATTATATTTTGCCATACTATTTGATATTAGACAACAATTTCTTTATTTATCTTTGAAAGCAAAAAACGAATTTCACTTTCTTCTAGGATTATGAGGCACGAACAAAGGTCTTGGAGACATATCGTATCCGCTGTTACGACCCTGAGTCACGAACGGCTGCATAGCCGGACGTTTAGCCTGGACTCTCGTAATCTGCTGTTTCTTACCTTTCTTCGGCATACGACCAACGCCCATCTGTCTGAAGTCGTTTCCGAGTTCGTGAGTTCCTGCGGGTATCAAATCGCCCACACCCACTGTATTCATCGGAGTATTGTAACATCCAAAAGTTCCACCGAAGCAATCTCCACTTCCAATTCCGTCACACATATTCTAAATTAATAAATCTTTTTTATATTTATCGTTCCTCAATTTTCACAAAACTACTGCTAATTTCAATATTAGCCGTAGTTTTACAGATAAATTGCCGAGAAAGATGCGATGTCTTTAGAGTCGCATATGAATCGGCGAAACTTTTTCTAAGAATTATACGAAAAAAGTTCGTTTTTGTTCTCACTTTTGAAAACTTTCCAGATAAATAATTAAACGAGTATTAATACTCGTTTATGAATTCGAAATGGAAAGAGAAG
>NFZD01002842.1_pt1 | contig 16458 bp, 22 predicted proteins | sample 1095381 | NCBI WGS metagenome assembly NFZD01 (sample SAMN03609891, study PRJNA323583) | gut metagenome | isolation source: feces | host: Rattus norvegicus | place: Denmark: Riget | collected 2013 | reverse complement strand
TATATAAAAATTAGGCGGGTGGGAGTGCTCGCGCACCCGCCTTTATTTACAAATTATTTTTTTGTTTTCGAAATTTAAAATTCTAAACTCCTTAACCCCTAACCCCTTACTTATGGTACGCAAAAATTTGAGTTTAGTTTTCGAAAGCGGCAAAAAAATTTCTTATGCGGAAATTTTTGATGAGAAACTAATGTGTTTCCATAATTAAAGCATTTTGAAGATAAATAAGAAAACGAGTTTCAACTTAATCAAAATGGCTGAAAATAAATCAACATCCAACGATAACGTACAATCAATATTCTTCGAATTGAACGACAAGACTGTTGCTGAAGAACTGAAGAAAGACCTCATCGCCTGGAGCGTTCCGGCAGAAGCAGTGAACTTGAAGAAAGTCCGCGGCAAGAACGCATATAAACTGACTATCGCAGACGGAATGACACATATTACAAAGGTCATCCGGATGCTTCACAGTCCTGAGTACGACCTGGACTTCCCGGAAATTGAAAAACTTTTGAAGATTAAAATCGAAATTTAATAAATCAAGTATTTATAACGAGAGAGTCGCTTGCTGTTCGCAGGCGACTTTTTGTTAAATTATCCAAAAATTTCCAGTTAGAATTCCTAAAATTTCCTTATAAAAACAAAATCCAGTTAATTGAGTATAATAAGTATAACCAATAAAAGATTTCGTATATGTTAATAAATGTAGACAAAAGCCAGTATCAAAAAGAATCGCTACAAGTTCGCAGAAGGCGAATATGCGTGGGTAGTCCCTGAGGACGACGAAGGACATCAGGAAGAGCCGATACTCGTAAAAGTAGAGAAACGTTTGCTGCGACCGTTCCGTGAGTCGTAGAACTTCTATTTGTGCGAGCATTGTGACGTACGTGTTCCGTTCACTAAAATTCACTACGAGGGAGAGATGAAGAAAATTCCCGATGGACCAGAATACTATTCACATCAACTATTCTAAGACAGAATATTGTATTTAAATGAAAAGAGCACCGACTATTAAAGTCAGTGCTCTTTAATTTGATGTGCTCTAATTACACTACTCATCTTCCGGTGGAAGCATCGAGTATTCGTTGAGATGATCCTGCCAGTTGATGAACTCCTGAGTGTTCTCTAACATGAGCATCAGAGCAGTCTCATATATGCGAGCAGCCATGATAGCGTGTTCATTCATCATCTTCACTAATTCGGGTGCGTCTACTTCCAGCGCTGTGATAGTTGTACCGTTGATTTCATTGTTCTTCATTTATAAAAGTGGTAAAATTAAATTTTTCTCTCTTTAGAAGAGGATGAGTTTAGTCGTCCTCTTATATGTTGTACATCATTTCTTTCCATTAGTTTTGTCGAATGACTCGGAAAATGCAATTCGAGTGAGCTTCTACCTGTACTCATATTCGTGCCTGGATAGATAATCTTCAATCTTCAACGTCCCGGCGTGAATCTTTCTGTGACAGTTGCTGCATACGACGACGCACTTAGATGCTTCTTCTATAAGTTTGTTGACCGGCTTCGTAAGCGCAGTAGAGAGATTAAACTCTTTCTCTGATGGGTCGTAGTGGTGAAAATCCAGACAAACTGTGTCTTTTTCTCCGCAGCACGCACATCCGACTGTCTTCAGTTCTTCTATTATTGACTTCTTGTGTTCTCTTGCTACACGCTTCGATTCGTGTTCACAGTCTTTACAAACGTACATTCGCTTACCTTCTTTCTTCTGTAGATAATTGAAATCTGTAATCAACTTCAGTTTTCCGCAGACAGAGCATCGTCTCAACTTTGGCTCTGATTCAGTAGTTTCATTAATCTATTGGGTGGAAGTTTTCTTCTTGTATCTTGCCATTATTAGATAGTGGTAAATTTTGATATGAGGACAAGTGCCTGAGAAAATATAGAAGGGTGGTTCAGACGTCCTTATAGATATTGTACGCAGATTCGAGAGTTTGGTTTTTAGACGTCCGCGTAACTATTAAATTGTGTATAGTTTCGAACAAGTTATGTTAAACGATGTTAAAAATCGAAAGATTAATGATTTTTCTTTCAAGAACGCTTGCATATATCAGAACTTTTGCGTACCTTTGCCGTAGAAATTTAAAGAAACAAAGATATGAGCAGTCAGAAATTCGAATTGTTTAAGAAAGAACTCGACGATGAGAAGACTCGTCACGAGAAAGAGATGGAAAGACTCCTGGATAAACTGGAGAAAGGCGTTGTCAGCCAACTCAAGAAGCGTGGGAACTTTATGATTCTGCCACATGACGAGGATATTACTGTCTGTATCGTAGACGGTGCTGGACGTAATACTACTTACTATGTGTATGCTGTAGGTCTGACGACAGACGACCACGTTATCTATGTGACTAGCGAAGCACTATTTCACGAGTGGGACCGGAAGTATGATATGGACAAGAAGATGCAAGACGAGAACGGATCCTGGACAGAAGAGTTCGTCAAGAAGTCTGATTACTGGTGGACGTTCGAAGATAACGTTCGCAAGCACAACGTCCGTCTTAACAAAGAGAATGTTCTGATGAACGTGTATAGAATAATCGAAGAATTAGAAAAATGAGAATCAGCAAAGACAACATCCAGATAACGGGCTTCTACAGATACCCGACGTACCCGAAAGACGTCTTATGTAACTACGACGACTTCTGGCACAAAGGTCGTGGAGACGTATTCGCTAAAGAACTCTATGATAAACTCATAGTTGAAGTAAATGAGTTATATGGCGGTCGATTGAATGACAACAAGACAGCGATAGAGATTGTCTATAAACCGACGAATACAAGACTTTTTGTCTGTAACAAAGATAATGTGTATTCGATTTCGCTGGGTGTACGTCCTGAGTTTGACAATTTATACATTGATTTAATAAAGAAAGAAAACGAGAATTCAAACGATTAATAACAATTCAATTAAATGTAAATTATGAGAAAGATTTTGTATCTTCTGGTAGTCGCTTGTGTAAGCATTGCAACTTTAACGTCGTGTCATGGTGTATCTCCAAATGCGGGAGAAGAGGCCTGTTTGATTGAACTTCCCTGGTTCTTTGGACATGGTGGCGTGTGTGATGAACCAGTCCAAACCGGTCAAACCTGGTGCGCTCTATCTACAGATGTCGTTTATGTTAAGACGACGCCAATCGCATATGATGAACACATCGAAGACGCTTATTCGAATGACAATACTCAATTAGACTGGGACATTCAAATAATTCTCCAAGTACAATCCGGGAGATCACCGATTTTGATTTCAAATTATGGTTCTGATTGGTATAAAAATAATATACATAAACCATTCACTAGTCATTTTTATAACTTGGTTGGCAACTATTCACCTTTCGATTTAATGTCAAATCGTGCTGTGACAGACAGCATTGAAGTATTGATGAAGAAGTATATGGAAGGATATATAGCCGATTTGTCTAAGAAGAAAGGAGAATTGCCTGTAACAGTAAATAATATAATTATTGGTAAAGGTACTCCGAATGAGCAAATGAAGAAAGAAATGGATCGTACTGCTGCTATGATTCAGGAACGAAAGTCTCAAGAACAACGTGAAGCAACAGAGAAAGCCCGTGAAGCGGCAGAAAGACAGCGTGCGCGTGCGGATCGAGCTTACATGAAAGAACTAGGGATTTCAGTCGATCAATATATCGCACTTAGGCAGTGGGATGTGATCGAGAAGAAACAGGGCGCTAACATTGATGTTCTTGTTGGAGATAGAACCACATCAATGTGGAATATCAGACGATAATTCGACATCTTATTAATATCAGTACAGCAACTTGGACGTCAATATCTGAGTTGCTGCACTGACTTCAAAGAGAATACGATTTAAACGAAACATATATGAGTAAAGTTTATCTAATCGATCAAGAGAGTATCCACGGATTTAGTAATCGTGTTGCTTTTCTTTCAAAAAATGAAGCAGACGATTTCTCAGATCGTTCCGGTATCCCTTATAGTGAAGTCGACGTGGAGGACGTCGCACCTGAGAAATTCTTGTTTTGCGTAATATTCTCAGGTCGTCAAGTCGAAGTTACTCTGGCTGACATCCACGACACGGGAAAGCGTGACATATCATTTTGGTCGCCGACTCGATGCACTGTGTTTGTCGCTTCTCCATCTGTTGATGAAGCAGAGGACGTCGCACGTCAGCAAATCATCGACTTCGTGAACTCTCACGACGAACTCTATACGGACGTTCACTACGCAGGTGACGGGACTGTTATTGAAGACTACAATTACAAGACCCCAATTACCGGTCCGATTCGTGAAGCCTTCTTGCATTACATCAAGAAGGACGCTAAGAGTGAGTTCAGCGTCCTCTTTGAGTTCGCTTTGACTAATATGCTGAACAAGTTCCATCCGAACGGCTGTACGGTTGCTTTCCTCTCTGATGACGACCAGAAATTCTACGGACCGTTTGAAGGCGTAAGAGACTGCGATGAGAACGGCGAGCCTCTGCCTATGGAACTAAACATCGAGGATTGGGACAAAGTCACTGAATTCGAGCGTCATAATTCGTGCGACAACCTGAACGGAATCTTTGAGTCTGTCTGTAGAGACACAATCTCTGTGTATGCTCATCATCGTCCAGACGTCGAGCGTATATTCGAGAAACTTGACTTGAACTATGTTGCTAATGAAGACGGAACCATTAAAGTGACTGAGAAATGAAAGCGATTGACATTATCAAGAAAGTAGACAAGCGTTTGACGCTGAGTTATTCAGATGAACTGATTATCGATGTATCTGAGTCAGGACATGGTAAGACATATCATCTGGATCCTAATGACCCGAAGGCGCAAGAAATTGTTGCCAAAATCAATGAACTGCTTTCAGAATATAAGTTCTCGTATTATTATGAGACTGATATGAAGTACAGCGAATTGATTGCTTGTCCGTCATATGTCGAGCGTCGCAACAACATCACTGCTGCGTTTGATATATGGACGAATTTCCAAGTTCCGATTAGATTGCAGAGATACGTTTTGATTATGTGCGACGATAAAGGTCAGAAAGTGTACACCGATGCTGAACTCTTCAAAACGGCTGCTGCTGTTGATAAGTATATCGAGAATGAGAAGAAGCAACTCAATATAAAAATCGATGACTACATCAACGAACTGCGATCTGCTTACATCTACGCTTGCACACAACTCAATAAACAATAATTATTATGGCTGCAATAGACAAGACATATATCGACAACTGGAAAGACTACACTGAGATTCGTGACTGGTGTATCGCTCAGGGTCGTGTAACTGATGACTACGGGAATACGTTCTCTCCCATTGATTTCCTGTGGGAGTGGGAGGAAGAGCATTTCGCTGGTGGTCAGGAGCGTCCTATCTGGAACACTCCCAAGTACTTTGACATCTGGCTCATCCGTAATTGTCCGATTCAAGTCATCCAGGACACGCTCAAATATCAGTACGGTGGTGGTTGGTCGAAGATGGCGTTCACTGAACATAATGACTCAGATATGTATGAGCAGATTAAGAACCGGACGTCTCCCTACGATACTTATGAACGCAATGGAACGAAAGGCAACTTGAAGTTCAAGATTGAATGGAAGTACAACGCTCGTTTCAAGGACGATGATTTGTTCTGGTGGATTGATGTCGTTGAACCGTTTAGTCTTTGGTACAACGATGAAGAGGACGCTTGGTACGATGATTTGGAGCCACACTGGACGAATACGAACATCGCTCATCGTCGTGGCAATATGTCGATGAAGCGTTTGCGTAGATTGCTCAATAAGTGGAATCTTCCCGATGGAACAGTCATACGCTTCTCTGGTGACTACGAGCGTCACATTATGAAGGAGTTTACTGTGACTGTTCACAAGAAGAATCCTATTTTATAAACTCCGATTTACTTTGCTCATATATAAAGAGAGACGTCAGAATCATCGTTCTGACGTCCCTTGCTTTTCTCAATTAAACAATTTCATTCTTCTTTCAGCACCATCGACATCATCTCTAGTCTGCTGACTGCGTACTTATCGATGAAGTCAAAATAAATGGGCGTGAAGAACACTTCGGGTTCGTCCCACATTCTTTTGACGATAGCGTCAAAGACTTTCTGAGAAACTTTCTCTTCTATACATTCGACGAACTTCTTGAGTCCTTTCGGGACGTAAGAGAGAACTTCTGCGTGCTTTCCTACGCAGCTGTCGCAACTAATGTTGTACTCTGCATCGATATAGATGTAATAGTAATCTTCATCTGTTGATGTTGCACCTAAGAAATACGCTTCTGTTCCGTCATCGAGTTTAACGCATTTCCCTCCGGCTTCTTTCAGTTTCTCTCTTATAGAGTGAAAACTGCGGGAGTAATCTTCGTCGGGATTATCTAAACAACGCTTCAAACCATTTATAATAGACAGACGATTGTACGCAAGGAACATATCAAAAGAACAGATGATGCTGCGGACGTTTTTCTCGTCTACGTTCAAGTCTACATTAAAGCAGTTTTCGACGTACCAATCTTCTAGTTTCTTAGAAGAAAAGATATCGTGATAATCCATCAGTTTGCCGGTCTTGATGCTGCGCCCGATGCAGCAGAACCACTGGTCTCCGTCTAATAAAACGAAGAACTAACCAGGCTGAATGTTCTCGTATTGTTCTTTAAAGTCAATTATCTTCATTGTTTATCTTAAAGTAATCAAAAACTAGTTCGTAATAATCATAGAACCAGCCCTATATTTTATCAACAATTTTCTCTACCGCACTGAACATTGTAACGAATATCATAGTATTCATTTTTATACGGGAACTCGAATTCGTTCCACATTCTTATAATGACCTTGTTGGGCATCATTCCCTCTCGGCGCTTGAAATTCTCGCCGATAGATGGTGCCTCGCAGTACACGTAGACGATTCTGGCAAAGTGTGGGAGAATCTTCTTGATGAACTCATCTCTGTAACGCTTGTTCCCGTTCGTGTTATTTATCACGAAAGAAGTCTTGTTCTTGAGGTATTCGTCCATTCTCTGGTTGAAGATTTCCGTGACTTTCTCTTCCTCTTTCTTATTGCCCTGTGGCTTCTCTCCCTTGAGTCCGATCTCAGTGCGTATGAGGTCTCTTGAGAGTTGAGGAACGTCAGCGAGATTGTGTTCGATGTACCAGTCCTTTCCGGCTCCTGGGACGCCAAGCATCATATAGACTGTGAAGTCTGTCTTGTACGATTCTTCAGGAACTCCGATTTCGTCCGGAGTAGCATAGTGTTCAGGATATGCGAAGAACATCAGTCTGTGCCAGTCGTTCTTGAACTGATAAGGCTTGTCTAGACAATCGTGATAGCGTGCGATGTTACGGACAGACTGTGAGAGCATTTCAATGCTCTTCTTAGTCTCTTCATTATTCTTGGATCCAAGAGAGTCTGCTTCCTTGAGAAGAAGCATATCTTCTACAGTTACGGGTCCTAGTGAGAGATTGATGAGCGCACGCAGTGTTCGTTCTGGCTTATCGAAGATATGATGGAGTGTCATATGCTGACGTGCCATAAAGCAGACTTTTTCTCTCAGTTCGAAATCTTCGTCTTGGAATATAGTGCGAATGATTCGTGCTGATGCTGCTCCGTGACGCTTGCATCCCCAGTCTTTCTTCTCTTCGTCCCACTTGGTCGTCTGAGCCTTGCCTAAATCGTGACAGAGTGCTGCTGTCATCATCATCTTCCAGTACTCGCTGAAAGTGCTGACGTTACGCTTCTTGAGCAGTTTCTCCATTGCCTTGGTGACTAACTTGGTATGAGTGAATGCGTCGCCTTCTTTGTGCCAGACAGTGCTCTGTTTCATCTTCTTGAGATCAGCAAATATAAGATGCTGTTCAACGAGATTCCAATTGACAGTCATATGTGACTCTGTGAACGGCCAGATGCCGTCAACCTTTACGAATAATTGTGAGAACTTCATATTGTTATCTTCTTTTGTAAATTATACTGCAAAGATAAGAATAATTTTCCAGATTCGAAGAATAACTTTGAGAAATTTTGAATTATTTAACATTTTTCATTATAAATAAAGCAAATAACACAATAGAAAGTAGAAATATGACAATAAGACAGTTTGTAAAATTAATCCGAAAATTCGTCTAATATTATTCCATTCTTCGGAGATATTGCGAATCATAAGCAAGATGAGATTAAAGAAGATTTAATGAATCGTCTTAATAGTGTCGCTGATGAACTTGAATCGTTTGTTCCAAAAAGTGACATCCTACTTAAGTTATCTGGTGGTTCTATGTCTCTATACGACAAAAATAATATAACTGAAGAAATGTTGTTGTAGAAATTCAGAGAATTGAAAGATTCAGAAGAAGAACGTTTTCTAATTATATCATAATAAATCAGCGAGCATCTCGAAATAAATCTTCTGAACGCTCGCTGACGAACAAAATTGCTAAAGAAATAAAGTTTAGAATTCAATCAAAATCTCAACGCCTGGTTGATTGAGATACTGAAGTCCCCTCAAGAACTCTTCGATGTCGAGAATCTTCTTTCCAGGTATCTGCACTTTCTTCAGTGACAGAGCATCTTCCTCGAAACGGTTCTCGAAGAAGTACATCTTCGTGTGGAAGTCTGTGTGGATGACTCGGTTGACGTCATTGACGACGTCTCTCTCCATCTTTACAATCTCAGCGTCGTAAACATTCAAATCGAATGCCTTGATTAGTGTGCGGACGCCATCTTCATTGAGAGCATAGACCTTTATTGGGATATGCAGCGCCCACTTAGGTGTTATCGACTTAATGATGCGGTACAACATCTTTGACTTCAGGGGATTCTCAAGAATCGTCGTGAATGAAGAGTCGATTTTCGGTGCGCAGAACAGCAGTTTGTCTGCATTGCCCTGCGGGATGTCCTGTTGCTTGATGCGGGTCTGATAGCCTCCAGCGCAGATAGTGTCGATGACTTTCTCTGTGAACTCCGGACATATTGCTGTGAGTTTTTCGTAGAGTGTGCCGTAGTTCTCATTTTCGTCTATAGACACTTTCTCATTTTCGAGGATGTCTCCGCTGTCAATCTTGTCGTCCAGGACGAATGCAGTCAACCCGGTCTCCGTAAACTCGTTCATAATCGCCCACGAGATAGGGTTGGCTCCGCGTAGGAACGGAAGAAGAGAAGCATGGATATTAAAAGCGATGTTCCGGGCTTTCTCCAGAATCTCATTCTTCAGGAATTTGTACGATATGACACAGAATATGTCAGCAGGATGTTCATCTATCCATTCGAGCAGTTCTGGCTCGTCCATTGACTTCGGCATATAGGTGGGAATGCCATTGTTCTGTGCTATCTCAATCAAACGCTCGTTCTCGAAGAACACACGGTCTTTCGATGTTACGAGGCCAGAAATCTCATAGCCGTCAGCAATGAGTTTCTTAAACGTCCGGACCGGAAAATCTCCCGACCCGAAGAACAGAATTCTCTGCTTTGTATTGGTAGTTTCCATACTATATTTATTCTTCGTACGCAAAGTACTTCTCTAAAAAGTCGTATCCGAACGTCACACACTGCATAAAATCAGCATATTCATCCGCATCCAAATCGAGCGGACGTCGACCGCACCACTCCAAATTTATAGCGTCAGAGGAGTGAATTCTGAACGATGCGACAACGATGCAATATTCCTTTTCCAGTTCGTCTTCACGAGTAATCCATTTGACGATTTCGTAGTTATCATCTTGAGTGCGCCGGAAGTTGAGATTTCCGAGTCGCAGACTGACTTTCTTGATTTCTTTCTTGTCCATTGTTATTCTCCTTTCAGGGGTTTAAGTTCAAAATCTTCAGTGAACATACAGAGCGTAGCCTTGTCGTAGTTGACGTAGCGGTCGAGTCTGTCGATTTGACGTCCAGTGAAGAGTTTCCAAATAACTGTATGATAGGGTCCGGGAACGCACATCAGTTTGTCCTGGGTAGAGTCTTGGTGACACTTACGATAGAATGTCACGCACGTATGGTCGTTGCCGACGCTGAGAAGCTGATAGCCCTTGAGCATAAACACTTCTGTACGAGTGTCGACTCCTGTAGTCTCTTTAATATAGTCTGACATATCTTTCAAAGGCTCAGCAACTTCGAAACTGTCTATCTTGATGATGAGTTCGTCATTAGACAAAGAAACGAGATTCTTCTCTTCGAAGTACGGAGCATAGAGTTCTGAGTTACGAAGAGCGTCAAGCACTTTGAAAATCAAGAACTTCTCGACAGTGATATGACGACTCGGATTAAGTTTTCCGAAGACAACCTGGCGAGTGTACTTGCTTGTCTTGACGTAGTCGAGGTCAGTAAACGTCCCGATGAAGTCTTCGTATGTCTCAGCGTTCTTGACAATCTCAGGAGAGACATAGCGTAGTGCCTGGAAATTCGCTTTCTTCAAGTCGATAGACAAGAAGAACTTTCTTTCATTCTCTCCGTTGTATATGTTCTTCTTTGATATGTTCGTCTTGGGGACGTTGAACTGCGACATATCCATATTGTTGAATTCCTGGTATGCTGGATTGTTGAGAGTCTCTTGGATGATTCTCTCACGAATCTGATAGTAGTCATCGAGGAATGCGTGACAGTTTCCGTCGTATCTCTTGTCAATCATCTGCCAGAGTTCATTCCACTTCGTCAGCGAACTGAAAGAATTCTCATACAAGTGCAACTGGTAGATGAAAATTTTCTCATCGTTTGTAATAGAGATTGGAAGTTTATAGTCACTGACGAAGCGGTTCGCAAGATCCTCGTTATAACGAAAGTCTTTGAACCATTTTACCGCTGACTTCTCTCGGCGCTGATAATTCCAGAAATGAATAACTGTTGCACAGATAATAATTAAAAACAAAATGCTATATCCAATAGCCATAATCGTTGCACTACTCATAATTATTTGTAATATTTTCTTCGTTAATTAATATATTTCTCTAGCAATCTCTCTCCAATGCTCATCGGGACAATTCTCGTCGACAGCATAGAAGTCTCTACACATCTGAATGCGTGCGTAGTTCAAATACAGGAAGAACTTCGCTGCTGTCTTGTGAGCGTCCAGGTCAATGTCAGGATACGGGACGTATTCATAGGGCTCTGGATTCTGAGACATATTCTTGTACTCGTATGGTTTGTACAGATTCTTCACGTTGCGCCAGGGCTGATGAAAGAGATACACAGTGTTCGTGCTAGTTTTAATCTTATAGAACATAAATTCAAAGCCGTCGCTTTCCCTGACCTGGAACTGAGCAGAAACGATTCTGTCTTTGCGATGAAGAAGAATCTCACGAATCATATCTTTCTTAAGGTCGTATACTTCACGCTTCTCTTTCGGAGTCATCTGGTCAGTCTTCATAACGATATTCATATCGTTTCCGAGTTTGAGCATCATATCGATGACTTCGTCTGTGTATACTAATCTCTGAGAGAATCCCCAACCGTGTGCAATAAGAGGCAGTTCTTCGATGAATTGATCTTTCGTGATAGTCTTAGCATTGTCGAATATGATATCAAGACAAGATGATATTTTCTCTAGCATCTTTCTTCTTGCATCATTGACACGATGATGATACATCCATTGACCGGCTGAATGCATATATCTCGACATAATTCTACTAGCAACTTTTTCGAGAATGTCTCTCTTGTTAAATTCAGTGTACTTATCTAAATCCATAATATGCCTATTTATAATTTTGAGTGCAAAGATACGCATTTATTTCAAATTGTACAAGAAAAAGAGCGATTATTTTTGAATAACTGCCCATTATTATATTATTTTAGGAAAAGTTGATGCTTAATTGTTTTCTGTTGAATAAATTTGCTCAAAGAAATCACACATCTCGTCGATTTTCTTCGTCTTCTTTAGATTTCTGCAATCTTGGTAATGCCAGATTCTCGTATATACAATATAATGTGCTACCGTATAAACATTGTGAATATACTTTTGAAGATAGCGTTTTAACCATTGATGAAACTGTGTAGCATATATTTTATCTTCTGTTGTTAATTCTTCGCTATCAAGAAAAGATTGTACAAACCCTTTCAGTAAAAGAAGTTTTGGTTTATATATATTCGCTTCTTTGAAGTAATAAGCAATAATAAGAACGATAATATAATCGTTGCTAAGAATAGCAGTCTGACATTGATTGATCATTTTCTTCAAATGACCAATCCAATGAATGTTTTCGTATTGTTCAAGAAATCTTGCAATACTATCTCCTCGATTTGAATATTCTGGAATTGAATCATATAGTTCATCATTGCTCATATTATCCATAAGGTCGTACAATTCTGCACACCTTTGTTGCATCTCAACCGGAGAGAAAGCGTACATAAAACTCTGTACAACATCAACACATTCTGATTTGAGTTCTATGTTCTCGTGGAAATTGAATATATCTTCATTAATATCGGGTCCAGAGAATTTTCTAGATTGCGATATATCCACATATCTGTTTCCGTAATTTTGCTTGATATGCCCGAACTCATGTTTCAATTTATAGTGAATGAAATCATAGTCCCATTCTGTGTACATATTACAGAATCCAACATTGACGCTAATAACAATCCTATCGGGAAAATCTTTTCTATCTTCTACTAATAAATCGAAAGCGTTTGTGTTGACGAACCGGACGCTTATCTTGAAAGAATCGTCGTATTCCGGTTCGTTTTTATATACAGTACGTTTCAATTCCGGAGAATATCCATAATCAGTAGAGAAATCATTGAAATCTCCGCTTTCTAATTCATTAGTCAACTATTTTGCAATATCATCAATTGCATCTCTACAATTTCTGTAGACATGTGCTTCTTCGTATAATTCGTGTTCTCCTAAATTATAGAAGACGTAACTCCAATATGAATTAATGGGCTTATATCCAGTCATTACTTATGAACATTCAGTCACACTGATCCCTTTTCACGCACAACTTATCTAAGATATAATCAGAGATAGCGATCAAATTATCTGTCGAACATAGAACGTCATTGAACTTGTTAATCTCATCATTCAAAAATCCCCACTCTTCTGATTCATCGGGAAGTTCTTTGTCAAGACATAAACGATACGCTGTCAGAATCCTGCTCAGAGAGACAGTCTTTCCGTCAGCTATAGACTCAGATTCAGCATCAGCGTCCATAGGAATGCCAACGAACTTGAAGCAGAACAGCACTTCCATCAGTTTGCCGAGATTGTCTCGCATAATGTCCACTTTAATCTGACCTTTCTGAGAACCGAAGATCAATGAACAACCGATACGTTTATTCTTATCACGTATTAACGCACGACTGTATGTCTGGAAAGCATCATTGTTCTTCTCATCATAGAAATCCGGAAGATGAATATTAAGAAGAGCGTGTTCCACTGAGTTCAACTGACTCGCCGGAAAATTCTTCACAGAAATCACATTGCTTGATTTCTGCTGGCTATACAGCAAAGTCTTTGAGAAACTGCTGTAAATATCGTTCTTCTTTCGTTCACTTTTTCTTTCCATTTTTCTCTTTCTGAGTAATTTTCCATTCAGCCATATTAGCATCAGTAATACGGTCTACAGCACGTATGACGCTGCTCATACCGCGGGTCTTATAAGAGCAGTACTTCTGTAAGCCTTCTGCCTTAATCTTGATGAACTGCAAAAACTCATCGTTCTCTTTCTTGGTCATCAGTTCTTTCATAAACTGCTTGCGAAACCCCTTAATGTTAATCGGCTCTCCGAACACATATTCGTTCTCAGCACGATCCGTCAGGTTCTGCCCGGCAGTCATTTCTGCGATAGAAGCGAGAATATCACCGAGACTCTTCCTTATTATCAAGAAGTCCTGACGTTCTTCAGTTATTCTGTTGTGCATCTGCACGTAAATGCCGATGTTGTTGAATCGTCTCGTCAGCGCAGGACATATAGTAGCGAACTTCTTATTGTTGTTCGGGTTGAAGAAGTCTTTGAGTTTCAGCGTACTGTAGTCGAACGGCTTGCAGTCGATATTCTTTATGTCTCTGAGAACGTGAACAATGTTGCTGTCACCGGTCTCTTCTTTATAATATATGTCGTTCAGTCTCTTATAAATGTCCATCATGGTATTTATCGAGACATTTGGGCTATCTTGGAACTCAACCATTAGTTTCAATCGATTATTTTGTTGATATACTTAAACACTTTCTCAGGACACGCAGCCTTGGTTCTCACAGTCGCTTCGAGCAATCCTCCGATATATGCAAAGTAGTTACGCATATTCTCCGGTGCTTCTTCCCTAACTCTGTTCACGAAGTCTTCGTATACATCTTTCGTTCCAGTAATAGTGGAAACGCTGTACGAATGACCTCGCTTGTCTTTCAGTTCTGAACAGGAAATGCTGATGAACATTATGACGAGCAACTGACCGATAGACTCACGGACGACAACATCACCGTACATACGTCCAGTCACTTCATCCCTCACTGATATCCACATTCCAATAGATTCAGATGAATCTTCTGGATTGGGAACAAAGGGACTTACGCCGTATTCGTTAACAGCATAGTTCTTAAACAACTTGTTCACTTTCTTGGAGTTGAATATATCATTCCAGGAGAAGTCTTTGAAGTTCCTACCACCTATCATCAGACGCTCTTCGTCATCCGGATCCGTAATGATTCTTCTGTCAGGATTCGCAATCTCTGCTGTTATCTTTCCGCGGGACGTATCAAAAACTTCAGTGATATTCCCTTTCTCGTCTTTAATTGTCTCCATCTGTATCGTCGTTATCGTTATTAGTTTCACTCTTCATCAACATATACTCAGCGCACACGTCTTCGATGACGTCCATCATCATATCTACATTATACGCAGTTTCCTGGCAATATCCCTTGATAAGTCCGGATATATAGTACATCACCCTGCGTAAGTGTTCTAGTTCAGGGTTTGAGTCGATAATCGCCATATAATGTGAGAACACATCATTGATTCCCCATATGGTTCCGAACCGGTATGCGTGTCCTCTCTTGTCGACAAATGATTCTCCTACGTGAGATATGATGTAGATAATCTCCATCAGGTCGCCCACATTATCTTTATATATAATGCGGCTGACGTTCTGCTCAGTCTTTGTATCTATCAAGACGTACTTGATTCCGATCTTGTCATCTTCTTCACGTCCGTAGAACAATGTGTCTGCATCGTATTTCTGAGGATTGAATGCCCAGAACTTCGACTTCAGTTCGTCGTTGTAGTAGTCAGAAAGCGACAATGAGTCGATGTCAATGGCTTTGTCGTCCGGATTGACTCCGGGTTTGCGTCCCATTATCTGATTCATAAGTTTCTGATGAAAGTTGCACAACTTCACTTCATTGCCGTCGACTTGGTACATAATGCCATTGTCTGTGACGTGGATCTTTTTATCTTCCATATATAGTGATGAGTTAAATCTGCTTGTTCTTTAATATAGTGATAAACTGTTCTTCTGTTATCGTGCATCCTGCTGCGCCCGGATGTCCGCCACCGTTGTACTTCTTTTTGAGGAATTCTCCGCAGTGGAAGTCAGAATCATTTCTCACATTATAGAGACTAAACGTCCAGTTCCCGTTTGGCTGACGCTTGAATACGATTCCGTGCTGGATATTCTCAGGACACGTCTTGAACATAGTCGAGTTCGACGCACCTTGAAGGAATAATGCAGATGCAGTCCTCGTCGTCCCGTTTTCTAGTGCTAATGTCCAAGTGTTGTCAGCAGCAGTAGCAATGAGATTCGCAGCGTTTTCAGTGTCGTAGGAATCGAGAATCGAACCAATCATATGAATAGCAGTCAAATCTGCTTTACTTTTATATGCGTACTCCTTCTCAAATAGATAGTCAGCGACGATTTCAGTCACGACAGCATAGACTTTATCGAAGTTCAATTCAAATTTAAAGTTCGTTCCCTTATTGACTGCTTTCACATAATCGAATTCGTAGCCGGCTGCTTCATACGTCCAAGAGTCCCAGGCACTGAGGACTCGGAATAGTTCTGGAATCTTCTTCTCGTTGTATGCTTCGTCGAATGGGTCGTAAAGATACTTCCAGACGCATAATATAGCAGAACGGTCGCTTTGCCTGACACCTGGAGTGTCGTCAAAGTGCTTGATAAGAGACTCCTTGATAATAGGAGCGTGATGGTCGCACCAGACGAAATCGCTTTTGAAGTCGTTCCAGAGCGCTTTCATAAACTTCGGGTCGTTGAACGAGATGTCCGTCATAATGATACTATCATACTTCTTATGTAATGCTGACACACTATTTTGCTTCTGAAAGTCTGCCAACTGGTTATAATTAGCACCAAATGTTTCGATATTCTCTGCGGGAACATTCATCTTCTGAATGAGATAATCGTAAAACAATGCTCCAGAGAACAAACCATCGTTATCTTCAGAGTGATAGATAATCAAGTATTTCTTGTTTTCTGACATAATTATATAATATTTGTTTCCTATTGTACGCCAGAAAATGAGTTTAGTTTATCTGTAAG